>FLOH01000085.1_pt1 | contig 268952 bp, 258 predicted proteins | sample 756751 | NCBI WGS metagenome assembly FLOH01 (sample SAMEA4026879, study PRJEB14308) | marine metagenome | biome: coastal water; material: water | depth 74 m | reverse complement strand
GGTTTCGCCCTTGTTCGGATCGAACAGGCGGGGTTCCTTAATTACCTCGCCACCGTCTTCCCCTAAACCCACCTGACGCTCGGCTTCGACTTCAATCGCCTGCATGACGAAGCGGACCGAGTTGACGTTCTTGACCTCGACGCGGGTACGCAGTTCCGTGTCACCAAGCGGGCGCACCGAGACGTTGACGTCGGCCCGCATCGAGCCCTCTTCCATGTTGCCGTCGCAGGTGCCGAGATAGCGCAGAATGGCGCGCAGCTTCCTGACGTAGGCTCCGGCTTCTTCGGGCGTGCGGATATCCGGCTTGGAGACAATTTCCATCAGCACGACACCGGCCCGGTTGAGATCGATCATGGTCCGGCGCGGGTCCAGATGGTGGGTCGATTTGCCGGCGTCCTGTTCAAGGTGCAGACGCTCAATCCCGATATCGCGGGTCGAGCCGTCGGCGAGATCAAGCGTGACGACGCCTTCGCCGACAATCGGATGCAGATACTGGCTGATCTGATAGCCCTGCGGCAGATCGGCATAGAAATAGTTCTTGCGCTCGAACACCGAAGACCGGTTGATCTCCGCGCGCAGGCCGAGACCGGTTCTGACAGCCTGTTCGATGGCCATTTCGTTGATCACCGGCAACATCCCCGGCATTGCCGCATCGACCAGCGAGACGTTCTCGTTAGGCGCTGCACCGAATGTCGTCGGCGCCCCTGAAAACAGCTTCGAGTTGGTGGTTGCCTGGGCGTGGATTTCCAGCCCGACGACGACTTCCCAATCACCCGTATCGCCCTGAATGATGTAGCTCATTGGGCATCTCCGACGACCAGACCTGGACGCGCCGTAAACCCGGCGGCCACTTCAAGCGCACTGGCGGCACGGAACAGGGTCTCTTCCTGACAGACACCGGCGATCAACTGCAGACCGAGCGGCAGGCCGTTCTTGTCCAGTCCACCCGGTACCGAAATCGCCGGCAAACCGGCCAGTGACGCCGGCACCGTGAACACGTCGTTCAGATACATGGCAATCGGGTCGTCCATTTTCTCGCCCTCGGCAAAGGCGGCGCTCGGTGCCGTCGGTGCCAGCAGCACGTCGACATCGGTGAAGACTTTTTTGAAGTCATTGGCAATCAGGGTGCGGACCTGCTGCGCCTTGACGTAATAGGCGTCGTAATAGCCGGCCGACAGCACGTAAGTGCCGATCAGCACGCGCCGCTGCACTTCGGCACCGAAACCTTTGCCGCGCGTCAGTTCGTACATCTCGTCAAGGCTGTCACCAGGCACGCGAAGGCCATAACGGACCCCGTCATAACGCGCCAGATTGCTCGATGCTTCGGCGGGCGCGACGATGTAATAGGTCGGCAGTGCGGATTTGGTGTGCGGCAGTGAAACCTCGACGATTTCCGCGCCCATGTCCTTGAGCCACGCGGCTCCCTGATTCCAGAGTTTCTGAATCTCGGCGGGCATGCCGTCCAGTGTGTATTCCTTTGGAACCCCGACCCGCAGCCCCTTGGCATCGCCTGTGCAGGCGGCACGGAAATCGGGCAGCGCCATTGGCAGTGACGTGGAATCCTTAGGATCGTGCCCGGCCATGATCTGCAGCATGATCGCCGAATCTTCGACGGTGCGGGTCAGTGGCCCGGCCTGATCGAGGCTGGAAGCGAACGCAACCACACCCCAACGCGAACAGCGACCATACGTCGGCTTCATCCCGACAAGTCCGGTGAACGAGGCCGGCTGGCGGATTGATCCGCCGGTATCGGTGCCGGTGGCGGCAATCGCCAACCCGCCGGAAACCGCCGCGACGGAGCCGCCGGACGAGCCGCCCGGTACCAGATTGGCGTTGGCTCCCATGGGCGTCCACGGGTTTTTGACCGAGCCGAAATACGACGTGATGTTGGCCGAACCCATGGCGAATTCATCAAGGTTGGTCTTGCCGAGCATCACCGAGCCGGCATCGCGCAACTTGCCGCTGACCGTGCTCTCATAGGCCGGAACAAAGTTTTCCAGAATGTGCGACGCCGCTGTGGTTCTGACACCGTCGGTGCAGAACAGATCCTTCATGGCAATCGGCACGCCGTCCATCGGACCCCTGGCGTCACCGGCTTTACGGCGCGCATCGGACTTGGCGGCACGGTCACGGGCCAGCTCAGGAGTTTCCGTGATAAACGCGTTCAGCGTGCGGCCGGCGTCCATGGCGGCAATGAAGGCATCGGTCAGCTCGACCGAGGAAACCTCGCCCTTGCCAAGGGCATCGGCAGCGGAGGCAATCGTCCAGTCGCGAAGATCGCTCATTCGACCACCTTCGGCACGGCAAAGAACGTGCCCTCTCCATCCGGCGCATTGGCCAGAACCTTGTCTGCAATCGCGCCGTCACTGATGACATCGGGCCGCATCGGTGTCGCGATGTCGACGACACTGGTCATCGGCGCAACACCGCGGGTATCGATCTCGGCCAGTTGCTCGACCCAGCCGACGATATTGTTCAGCTCGCCGGCAAGCGATTCCAGACGTTCCTCAGGAACACGAATTCGCGCCAGGAACGCGATCTTCAGGACATCGTCCTTGGATAGCGACATTAACTGCTCCGAAAACCTTGAGTGGTGTCAAATAGCGGGCGGAAACTAACACTGCACCCGCACATCGGCAAGACGCTAGCGCGTCAATTCGCCTGTGCGAAAATATCGTCCCAGGCCTTGTCCGACCAGTGAGTCATGGCAATTTCCAGAGCCGATGCCAGTGCCCTGGCAACGTCTGTGGACGGCAGCGACGCCATGGCGCCTTTATTTCTGGCATAGCTGTCTTCTGAAATGCTGTCGAAGTTCACTTCGCCCTTGTCCAGATCAAACATCAGGATCGTCGAAAACACATCCGGCATTGCGTGCACACCCTCAAGCAAATCGACGTTGATCTGGAAAACCCGCTGCTTGTTGGAGCCGTCGAACGGCACTTCCGTCATGAACATCTGCGCCGGGAACCTGATCCGGACATTGCTGCGTTCACAGACGATGTTGACCTCGTAATCCGATGCCCTGAAGCTTTCGGTGTTGGTATCGGCATCACCGGAAACCTTGCCGATGAAATGAATCCGGTAGCCGCATCTGAGCTTGGCGCCCAGGCGCATTTCACCGGTAACATCTTCGGCAATTTCACCATCGATGATCGGTGAAAGCACTGTCCCGTATACAAACCCGAGCGGCTTGCCTCTTTCAACCACGGCCAGCCATGCTGTCTTGCCGGCGCGGCCAACGACCTGAACGATATCGCCGGGTTTCAGGCTCTTGACCCGTTTGCCTTCGGTTTCCGGGGTTGCACGGATATTGGCGTCTTTTTCAACCAGATAGCGACCGGGAGCCGGCGTAACCGTCGAGCCCATGAAGTCCATTTCTGCGGCATATGCACCAAAATCGATCATACCGGCCATGCACATGAAGGCCAGTGACAGCACTGCGGTCCCAGGAAACCATCTGAGTGACATTCCGCAAGCGTGCAACTGCAGAGACTTCATCTAACCCCCATCTAATCCCCATGCCGGCAGGAGGAAAGTGTTATGCCATCCATCTAAGTCTATGTTATCCAAGTCTTTCGCTCGAAGCCAGCAGCTGAGCTTTAACCTGACCATAAACCGACCATATACCGACCATGAACCGCCCTCTGATCCATGAGAATATACAATCGTTGATCGACAGTTTGCCGAAAGGCAAGCGGCTGTTGGGCCTGGACATTGGCGACAAGACCGTTGGTCTGGCAATTTCCGATCCGATGTTCATGATCGCCAGCCCGTTGAAAACCCTTGTCAGAGGCCGAAAACTGGCCCCGACAGTGGCTGAAATGCGGGCTTTTGTGACAACTGAGGAGATCGGCGGATTGCTGGCCGGGTTGCCGGTCAGCATGGACGGCAGCGAAGGTCCGCGCTGTCAGGCGACCCGCGATCTGACCAACGAATTTTCAACGCAACTTGGTTTACCGGCAGCATTTTGGGATGAACGCCTGTCGACTGCGGCGATTGAGCGAATCCTGATCAGTGAAGCCGACATGAACCGCAATCGCCGCAAGGAGGTCGTCGACAAAATGGCCGCCAGCTATATTCTGCAGGGCGCGCTCGACAGCATTACCGGACGAACCTGATGGGGCATGTCTTTCAGGCCATATTACCGATTTTTCTGATCATCGGCCTCGGGGCCTTGCTCAAAGCCAAGGCCGGCTTCGATGACAGTTTCTGGCGCCTTGTTGAAAAACTGACCTTCAACGGCATGTTTCCATCTTTGCTGTTCATCAAAATTGCCGAAGCCCATATCAATTGGTCGGCAGCCTTGCCGATCACCGGGATCATTGTTGGCGGCATCATTCTTACGGCAATGGCGGCCATACCGTTGCGCAGTCTGCTTCATCTCAATCCGGAACGCTTTGTTGCGGTCTTTCAGGGCGGCTTTCGCTCGAACACCTACGTCGGCATAGCCATCGTGCTCAGCATTCTCGGCGACGGGGCGACCGGTGCCATGGCCGTCAGCATGTTTGCCGTCGCCATTACGATCAATTTCATCGGCGTCTGGGGGCATCTGAAGTGGCTGCCCCGTGCCGGCTTGGCCCGCGGCTGGATTGGCGTTGCCCGGGACTGTGTCAAAAATCCGCTGATCCAGGCCAGTCTTCTGGGTGGCCTGTTCAATGTTACCGGTTGGGGTTTGCCGCCGATCATCGGCCCGCCCCTCGAACTGTTGAGCCATGCCGCATTACCGATGGGTCTAATGGCCGTCGGTGCCGGCCTGTCGATATCGGCCGTCAAGGATGCGGGATTGCCGGTCTGCGTTTCAAGCCTCTTCAAGCTGATATTGCAGCCGTTGCTGACATTCTGGCTTGCATCACTGATCGGGCTTGAGGGCTTTTCCCTGATGGTACCGGTGATTTTTGCAGCATTACCGACGTCCTCGACTGCCTATGTGGTTTCCAGACGCATGGGCAGCGATGCCGACGTGATGGCCGCCATCGTCACCGCCACGCATCTGGGCGCGATTGTGACGCTGCCGTTGCTGCTTGCGCTTATTCAACACTAACCGTCATCCCAAATTTGATTTGGGATTCATACAATCCCGGCACGGCCTCGGCATGCTAAAATATGGGCCCTGAATCAAGTTCAGGGTGACGACACGGGTTCAGGCAGCGACCGTATAGTTCAGAAGCTTCAGCAATTCGCCCGACTGCCGGTGGAAGCGTTTGGTCGCGTCTGCATCGAAGCGCCGCTGCCAGACACCGGGGTCGATATCCAGCGGTGCAACCTGATAGGCATGCTTGATCCCCGCCTGGACATAATCCTCGCGGTCCTCGACATCGCAGAAACGGAACATCCGGCGGACGATCGGTGCCGGTTCGTCAATGATATCCTCGGCCCTGATCTGGTAGTAACGCCGCCGGTTCAAACGCCCGAAACGCCTTGCCGAACCGACCGAGCGCGACCAGTTGCGGGCAAAGGTCTCGGCGAAATCGGCAAAGCTCGGATAGCGTCTCGGGAACTCGCCCTTGGAAATCCCCATGTTGAAATCCCACGCACTGGCCGCCTCGTCGCGGCCGTCGCGGACCACATGCACAACTCGCATGTTCGGAAACAATCGGTCGAGCAATTCCAGCGACAAGACGTGTTCGGGGGTTTTCTCGCCGATGCAGGTAATTTCGTCATCATCATCCGGCAGCCAGCGCTGGAACATCAGCATCACGGCGGTCCGCATCAGATGCTCGACGTCATCAAAGGTAAACCCGGCGGCATTGCCCGGCAGACCGGCAAGCTGCATGCGGTTGCCGATGCGCTCGGCATCCTGATTGTACTGATCGACCAGTTTGGCGAGACCGGGGAACAGGCTGTCGGAAAAATGCCCCTCGCCCTTGCAGAGAATTTTCGGGTGAGAATCCAGGCATTGCTGTACCCATGACGTGCCCCAGCGGGTCGCGCCGACAACAAATACGATGTCTTTTTTCAAGAGCCGGCCCAGTCTTTCGTGGGCCTTGAGATACTCTTCCATACGCCTTCCCGTGCTCTAACGCCGGCGCACCGCCGCGAATCGATAGACCCGAACCATACTACGCGATCCGGCTACGGCAAGCTACGTCGTCGCGCTCATCAAGGCGTTGATCACGACACTTGCAGTAAATACCCACTCGGACATATAGTGCGCGCCTATGAACTCTGAGATTGGCCCATTCGGGTATCCCCACAAACACCTCCTCGGTATCGAGGGTCTCAATCCCATTGAAATTACGGCTCTGCTCGACAGGGCCGAAAGCTACGTCGAGCAAAACCGACAGGCCGACAAGAAAAAAGCGGTGCTGAGCGGTCGCACCATCATCAATCTGTTTTTCGAAGACTCGACCCGCACCCGGACCTCGTTCGAATTGGCCGGCAAACGCCTCGGTGGTGACGTCATCAACATGTCGGTGGCGACCAGCTCGGTCAAAAAGGGTGAGACCCTGATCGACACGGCGATGACGCTGAACGCCATGCACCCCGACGTTCTGGTGGTGCGGCATCCGGAATCGGGCTCGGTCAAGCTATTGTCGGAGAAAGTGAACTGCGCCGTCATCAACGCCGGTGACGGGCAGCACGAACATCCGACCCAGGCGCTTCTGGATGCCCTGACGATCCGCCGCCGCATCGGCAAGATCCAGGGCCTCAGGATCGCCATCTGCGGCGACATCCTGCATTCCAGAGTTGCCCGCTCCAACATTCACCTGCTGACGACGATGGGTGCGCGGGTCCGCCTGATCGCCCCCAGAACCCTGATCCCGACCGGGATCGAGCACATGGGTGTCGAAGTTTTCTATGACATGCGCGAAGGCCTTGCCGACTGCGACATCGTCATGATGCTGCGCTTGCAAAAAGAACGCATGGACGGCAATTACCTGCCCTCGGTTCGCGAATATTTCCATTTCTTCGGTCTCGATTACGATAAACTGGAAGGGGCCAAGCCCAACGCCCTGATCATGCATCCGGGACCGATGAACCGCGGCGTCGAGATCGACAGCGAAGTCGCCGACGACTTCGGCCGCAGCGCCATTCACGAACAGGTCGAAATGGGGGTTGCGGTGCGTATGGCGGCTCTCGAAATACTGACGTCCAATCTTGAACAAATGACCAAGAGGAACCTCTGATGGCCGTCAAAGGGGATCGCATGCCGGGCCGGGTCGCCTATGTCGGCGCGCGCCTTCTTGATCCGGCGACGGGCATGGACACCATCGGCGGCGTACTGACCGAAGGCGAAATGATCAAGGCCGTCGGCCCCAAGGTTACCGCTGATCTGGCCCTTGAAGGCGTCACCGTCATTGATTGCACCGGGCTTTGTCTGGCCCCGGGCCTGATCGACATGCGCGTGCACCTGGGCGAGCCTGGCGAGGATTACAAGGAAACCTTCGCCAGCGCCGGTCGTGCCGCGACCAAGGGCGGCGTGACATCCATGGTCTGCCTGCCCAACACCGATCCCGTAATAGACGACATGTCGGTGGTCGAATTTGTTGCCCGGCGGGCCCGCCTGCAGGGATTGTCCAAAGTCTATCCCTACGGTGCCGTTACCAAGGGCCTCAAGGGGACCGAACTTGCCGAGCTGGGTCTGCTCGCGGAATCCGGTGCCGTTGCCTTTACCGACGGCTTTAATGCAGTCGCCAATGCGCAGGTGATGCGGCGCGCGATGATGTACGCCCGTACCTTCGATCTGCTGATCTGCCAGCACCCGGAAGAGCCGAGCCTGTCGCACGGCGGTGCCATGAATTCAGGCGAAGCGGCGACGCGGCTGGGGCTGTCCGGTATCCCGAGACAAGCCGAAATCATCATGATCGAGCGCGATATCCGCCTCGTCGAGCTGACCGGTTGCCGACTGCACATAGCGCATATTTCAATCGCTGAATCCGTCGAAGCCGTACGTCGGGCGAAAGCCAGCGGCCTGCCGGTAACGTGCGATACCGCGCCCCCTTACTTTGCCCTGAACGAAGTCGCCATCGGCGATTACCGGACCTTCGCCAAACTGTCGCCGCCGCTCAGGGGTGAAGGCGACCGCCGCGCCATCGTCGAAGGCCTGAAAGACGGCACCATCGACTGCATCGCTTCCGACCACACGCCACAGGATGAAGAATCCAAGCGCCTGCCGTTCGCCGCTGCGGCAATGGGAGGGGTTGGCCTTGAAACCCTGCTCGCCGTGACCCTTGAACTGTATCATAACGGCCATATCTCGGTTCTGGACGCGCTCCGCTTCGTGACCTCGGCACCGGCCGATCTTTTGAAATTGCGGGCCGGCAAACTGGCGCAGGGCCGTCCGGCCGATCTGGTGATTTTCAATCTTGATCACGGCTGGAAAGTCGTCGCCGACAAATTGCTCAGCAAATCAAAGAACACGCCCTTTGACGGGCGGCTGATGCAGGGCGCAGTAACACGGACAGTGATTGACGGCCGCACCGTTTTCGTGGCCGACTGAGTTTATGGACAACCTTGATCCCAATTTGCAGCTGGCGCTGGCGGCCTTGGTCGGCTACCTGCTCGGCTCGATTCCGTGGGGACTGGTGCTGACGCGGATGGCCGGTCTTGGTGACATCCGCACCATCGGTTCCGGCAACATCGGTGCCACCAATGTGCTCCGCACCGGTCACAAGTTTCTGGCCTTCATGACGCTGATTCTCGACGCCTCAAAGGGCGCCGTCGCGGCATTGATCTTCATGCAATTAGGCGAGGTTGCCGGCATCGTCGCCGCGTTCGCCGCCGTCGTTGGCCATAACTTCCCGATCTGGCTCAGGTTCAAGGGCGGCAAAGGGGTCGCCACGACACTCGGCGCGTTGCTGATGGTCTCGTGGCCGGTCGGCATGATGACCTGCGCGGTGTGGCTGCTGGTTGCCGGTATTTTCCGTTACTCGTCGCTGGCTTCGATCCTGTGCATCGTCGCATCGCCGGCGATTGCACTGTATTTCACCGCCAATCAGCAAATCGCCATGATGGCCGCCGGCCTCGCCGTGCTTTCCGTGGTCCGTCACAAGGACAACATCCGCCGCCTGCTGCGCGGGCAGGAAAGCAAGATCGGACAGAAGAAAGACAAGAAATAACTCTTTCTCGTCATCCCAAACTTGATTTGGGATCCATACCTTAAACGCTCCAACCTGCCTCTGATCTGGTTTTATAGATTCTGATTCAAGTTCAGGGTAACGGCTGGGTATTGATCTGGAAAATACGCTATAATCCCTCATGCTGCAGATAACGCCCGAAGCGGAAAAAAACACCGAGGCTGATACGGACATCGACGACGCCCTTTACTGCGCCGGATGCGGCCATCTGCTGACACGAATGCGCTGGGCCATTGATACCGGCAGTCATGGGCGCGTGTTTATCAATCCCGCCGGCCGGGTCTTTCGCATTGCGTGCTTTAGCGAAGCCCCGGGCACCACGGCTGTCGGCACGCCAACCGACGAGCATTCGTGGTTTCCGGGATATGCGTGGAATTTCGCCGTGTGCCTCGGCTGCAGCCGGCATCTCGGTTGGCGCTTTGCCGCTGAAGCATCGCCGCCGGTGTTCTTCGGGCTGATCAAAACAGCGTTGACGGCAAGCACGACCGGCGGTCAAGCTTGAGCTTTGTGAAACAGGAGTGCTCCATGTCAAAACCAATCATCGAAATCCATTACTGCCGCTCCTGCCGCTTTGTGCTCAGGGCCACCTGGATGGCACAGGAGCTGCTGTTTACCTTCGGCGACGATCTCGGCGGGCTGATGCTGGTCCCGGACGATGGCGGCACCTTCCGGGTGCAGACGCCTGACGGCAAAGTGATCTTTGATCGCAAGACCGCTGGCCACTTCCCGGAAAGCAAGGAACTGAAACAACTGGTCCGCGACCTCATTGCGCCCGGCAAAGACCTGGGACATTCGGATAAATAACAAGGAGTGCTGATAATGTGTTCTGGTCAAGCCGGCAACGCCATCCCGACCGTCATGATCGACAATGAACGGACCCGGGTCACTCAATGGCGCTTTAAGAAGCGCGGCGACAATACCGGCTGGCATCGTCATGCATATGATTATGTGGTTGTGCCGCTGTTCGACGGGCAGCTCGAAATCGATACAGGCTCGGGCGAGCGCAGTATCGCAAAATTGCAGAACGGCGTCCCCTATTTCCGCGAGATCGGCGTCGAGCATGACGTCATCAACGGCAATGATTTCGAATGCGCCTTTGTCGAGATCGAATTTCTGAAATAACTTTTCAAAACCGGATATCACGTGACCCGCTTGCCGGTGGCGGATAAAGTCATTCCCTGTCATCAGATGAATTCCCCGGCAGGAGGTCCAATGAATTTCGTTATCCGCCATGCGGCTGTTTATGATGGCTCTGGCAACCAGCCACAACCCGACACCGATGTGCTGATCAAGGACGGCAAGATCGCCGCCATAGGCAAGGCAGTCGCCGGTGAAGGGGCTGTGGAAATCGATGCCCAAGGCCTCGCCCTGATGCCCGGCATCATCGACAGTCACACCCATTTCGATGCGCAGATCACCTGGGATTCCGGCGTCAGCCCCTCACCGTCATTGGGCGTGACGACCATCGTCATGGGCAATTGCGGCTTCACCATCGCCCCCTGCAAGGAACGCGACCGCGATCTGGTGATGAAGAACCTGACCCAGGTCGAAGGCATGTCACTGGACGCGCTGCGTGACGGTATCGACTGGAGCTTCGAGACATTTCCGGAATATGTGCGGATGCTGGCCGACAAGGGCGTGGTGCCGAACATCGCCTGTTTCCTTGGCCACAGTTCGATCCGCACCTATGTGATGGGGGCCGCTGCGACCGAGCGTGCCGCAACGCCTGAAGAAATCGATCAGATGTGCGCCATCGTCGAACAGGGCATGGTGGCGGGTGCCGTCGGTTTCGCCACATCGACAGCGCCTCAGCACAACGGCTGGGCCGGCGTGCCGATGCCGTCGCGCCTGGCCGATGATGCCGAGTTGCTGGCACTGGTGCAGGCGATGGCCAGATCCGGGCGCGGCATTTTCATGCTGACCAAGGGCAATCGCACCGACGTTGCCTATCTTGAAGAACTGGCGAAAAAGACCGGCCGCCCGATCATGATCGCGGCGTTGCTGCATAACTCGACCAATCCGACCGGCACACTGGACGAGCTGGCAAAAATCGCCGACGCCCGAGCCCGTGGCCATGAACTCTGGGGACAGGTTTCGTGCTGTCCGCTGACCATGGATTTCACCCTGAAATCGGCCTATCCGCTGGAAGGCTTCAATGCCTGGCAGCCTCTGATGAAGCTGACCGGCGATGCGCTCAAGGACAGGTTGCGTGATCCGGGCTTGCGCCAAGCCGTCAAGGACGAGCTCGCCACACCTGCCGGTGTGCGACTGTTCAATGGCGAATGGCACAAAATCGAAATCACCGAAGCCGCAACCGATGCATACCGCTCGTTCGAACATCGTTCGTTCGCCGATCTGGCGGCAGAACGCGACGTCGATCCGCTGGATCTGATGCTCGACATCGCCATAGACGAAAATCTGGAAACCATCTTTACCGCAATTCTTTTGAATTCCGATGAAGACGCGGTCGGCAAGATGCTGGTGCACCCGGCGGCTTCGGTCGCACTTTCGGATGCCGGCGCGCATCTGACGTTTTTCTGTGATGCCGGTTTCGGGCTCAGTCTGCTCGGACACTGGGCCAGAGATTTGGGCAAAATGAGCATGGCCGCCGCCGTGCACGAACTGACCGGCAAACCGGCCTCGATTTACGGCATCAAAGGCCGTGGGCTTATCCGTGAAGGTTATGCCGCCGATCTGATGCTGTTTGATCCGGCGACCGTTGCCCGCGGCCCGAAACACCGCGTCTTCGATCTGCCTGCCGGTGCACATCGGCTAACCACCGACGCCGTTGGTGTCGTCGGCGTGTGGATCAACGGCCAGCGCATCGTTGATGCCGACGGCCCCCTCGAAAATATTGAAACAAGTGGTCAGGTGCTGACCTCCTTCGCCGCCTGATATTACAAAGGATGCCCCCATGAGCCTTCCAACCATTGCTATCCTGATGCCCGGCGACATGGGGCATGGCGTCGGCCTGGCACTTCGTGAACATGGTCATGAGGTTATCACTTCGCTGACAGGTCGTTCCGAGCGGTCGCGCAAACTGGCCGAAGCCGGCAAGCTGCGCGATGCCGGAGATCTTGATGCAACGGTCGGTGAAGCCGACATGATCCTGTCGATCCTGCCGCCAACGTCGGCTGTCAAACTGGCCGAAGACGTTGCCGCCGCCATGAAGCGGACCGGCAAGACCCCGGTCTTTGTCGATTGCAATGCCATTTCGCCCGGCACCACGCTCGAAGCCGGCGCACATGTTACCGCTGCCGGGGCCAATTTTATTGATGCCGGGATCATCGGACTGGCCCCCAACAAAAGCAAAAACACCCGCTTTTATGTTTCAGGACCGGATACCGCACCGATGATGGCGCTGAACGGCAAAGGCTTTGAGGTCATCTCGCTCGGCGAGACGATCGGTCAGGCATCGGCCATGAAGATGGTCTATGCGGCGCTGACCAAGGGCAGCTGGACGTTGTGGACATCGCTGTTGCTGACGGCTGAACGCAATAACCTGCTGGCACCGCTGATTGCCGAGTTCGAACATTCGCAACCGGCGAACCTCAAGGCAATGCAGGGCAAAGTGCCGTTCCTGCCCGCCGACAGCGCACGCTGGGTCGGAGAAATGGAAGAAATTGCCAAGACCTTCCGCGAAGCCGATGTCACAGGTAGCTTTATGGATGGCGCCGCCTGGGTCTTCGAATTGCTGAGCAAGTCTCCGTTCGCCGGCGAAACCCGCCAGACCCTGGATACGTCCAGGACCCTTGAACAAAGCATCGTTGCGTATGCCGAGACACTCAGCAAACGCAAAGGCGCTTAAAGCCCGGCATGGAAACCTATCAAATCGTCATTCTGCTGGGCGGCCTCGCCGGCGGCCTGGTCAATGGTCTGACCGGTTTCGGTACCGGGCTGACGGCGCTGACATTCTGGCTTTATGTGGTGCCACCGGTGGTCGCTGCGCCAATGGTGGTGATCTGTTCGATTGTCGGCCAATTGCAGACACTGCCCAAGATCTGGCATGCGATCCGCTGGAAAAGGGTTCTGCCGTTTCTAGTCGGCGGCCTGTTCGGCGTGCCGGTTGGCACATGGCTGCTGCCGATCGTCCCGGTCATTGCCTTCAAGATATTTATCGGCTGTTTCCTGATTTTATTTTGCAGTTACATGCTCGGCAGCGGCAAATCGTTCAAGATAACCTTCGGTGGCCACCTTGCTGATGGTCTGATCGGCCTGACCGGCGGCGTGATGGGCGGCATTGCCGGTCTTTCCGGCGCACCGGCAACCATCTGGGCGAGCCTTCGTGGCTGGGGCAAGGACGAGAAACGCAGCATCTTTCAGGCCTTCAACCTGACCATCCTGAGCCTCACCCTGATCAGCGAAGCCGCAAGCGGCCTGATCACCAAGGAGGTCGGCTGGTCGACCCTGATTGCCCTGCCCGGCACCCTTGTCGGCGTGTGGATCGGGCGCAGGCTCTATGAGCGGCTCGGCCAGACCGGTTTCGATCGGGTCGTGTATCTGGTTTTGCTGCTGTCGGGCGTGATGATGATCGTCTTCAGCATCGGCATAATATGACGGCCAGGATACGCCATGGCGGCGACCTTGCCGCAGCCAGTACCGCTTTCGGAACACCGGCGGAAGGCTGGCTCGATCTTTCGACCGGTATCAATCCGCTTGCCTATCCGCTTGGTAACATTCCCGGGGCGATCTGGCAGCGGCTGCCGACAGGCAGCGATACCAAGGCGATGATCACGGCGGCAAAACGCTATTACCGGGTCCCTGAAAACGCCGCCATCAGCGCCGCACCGGGCACACAGGCGATCATCCAGTGGCTGCCGGTGCTGCGCCGCAAAGGCACTGTGCAGATCATCGGCCCGACCTACGCGGAACACGCGCACCGCTGGAGCGCTGCCGGTCATGACGTTACCACCATCAGCGACATCGACGTCGCCGATGCTGAGGTCATCGTGCTGGTCAATCCGAACAACCCCGATGGCCGCAATTATTCACCGGGTGCCCTGCTTGCCCTGGCAGAAAGACAGCGCCAAAGGCAGGGCTGGCTGATCGTCGACGAAGCCTTTGCCGACGTCACGCCCGAGACCACGATTGTCCCGGGGAGCGGTCAGCCGGGACTGATCGTGCTGCGCTCGTTCGGAAAATTTTTCGGGCTGGCCGGCCTCAGACTCGGTTTTGCCATCGGTCATGCAACCGAGATTGACCGCCTCGCCGATGCCGTCGGCCCCTGGTCGGTGGCCGGTCCAGCCCTTGAAATCGGCGCTCGCGCCCTTGATGACGGCACATGGCATGAGCAGACGCGCACCCGACTTAAGTCGGATGCCGGACGACTGGATGCATTGTTGACGCAACACGGTCTCAGGATCATCGGCGGCACCAGCCTGTTTCGGCTTGCCGAAACGGATCACGCTTTTGAAATCTATCAGCGTCTGGCTCGGGCCGGCATCCTTGTCAGGATTTTTGATGATCAGCCTAACTGGCTGAGGTTCGGCTTGCCGGGACCGGAAGGTGATTGGGACAGATTGGAAAATGCGCTTTCACGCACATAGCCCGTCGTCATCCAGCATCGTCAGCAGCGCCGTATTGAATGCATCCGTTTTTTCATACATGACCCAGTGGCCGGCATCCTCGATGATCGTAAACGGTGCCTCGGGTTGATGCTGTCTGAAGATATCGCGGCGCTTTAAAATCTGCTCGCGACCGCCGCCGGTCGCATCAAAGACGCCCCAAATGCCGCCTATTCGGGCTTTAATCCCGGGCAGTGCATTGACCAGATGATTGCCGAGCGACATCGGTCTGGAGCGGACCCGTGAACGGGCGACGTTCTTGCGATGGGTATAGACGGCAAGATCGTCTATTTTCGACGGATCGTGCAGCATCAGGATTTGCAGATTCTCGCGGTGAATTTCGTTTTTCTCGTCATCACTGATGGCGGATTCAGGCACCCGGATACCCAGCACCCTGACGTGCAGGCCTTCGAACCCGCTGGCCCCGACAGCGATATAGCTGCGCATCCGCTCTCCGGCCATTTGCGCGACGCGCGAACCGATCAGACCGCCAAAGCTGAACCCCGCCAGATCGAACCGCATGCCTTTGCCGATCACATGATCAAGCCCCGCGGCAATCGGCGCCGCCAGAATATCCGGCGTCAGCTTGTCCGCAGCAGGAGCACTGTCGCCAAGACCCGGCATATCACAGCTGACGACCTGTCGGGTTTCCACCAGAGCACGGACATTGGCAATCCAGTGGGTCCATGAGCCAAACCCGCCATGCAAAAGTACCAGCGGCGGTCTGGCCGTTGCCTGGCCCCATACCTGCCAGACCATCTGCCCTTCACCCGACGGTGTTTTGACGATTTCAGCCTCGGCCAGCATAGCCTCGACAGTTTCTTTAGGCGTTAAGGCAGTCTCGAGCATCGGCAGAAGCCTCCTTGGTTTGGCCAGCAAACCATGTCCGATCAACGGCCCCGTAACAAGGCCGGATCACCCGTTTATTTGTTGAAAAATGAGAGAGTATTCCCTTACCCGAAAACCGTGGCATACTGCCTTAAATGACAGATTGAGGAGCGGTTATGTTCGGACTTTTCGGCAAAAGCGAAGAAAAAATTCAGGAACTGATCGACAACAAGCAGTATGACGAACTGCCAAACGACGTCATCAACCGCCTGGCCAACGACATCATCCTGACCACAGAACACGGCATGGACGAATACCGGGTTACCCGGCGTATCGAGGTGCTTACCGCCGAGTGCGTTTTCGGCATGAACCTGTTCAAGGACTTCTTCGCATCGATTACCGATATATTCGGCGGTCGCTCGTCGTCTTCGCAAAAGGTCCTGCGTGACGCCCGGTTGACCTGCCTGACGGAAATGCGCCGCGAAGCGCTGATGGTCGGCGCCAATGCGGTGGTCGGGCTGAACCTCGCCTATAACGAAATTTCCGGTGACGGCAAAAGCATGCTTTTCGTGGTGGCCAGCGGCACCGCTGTGCACGTTGAACCCAAATAGAATGAACAAGGTCATGAACACAAACATAGAAACGACCGTCGGCGACCATCTCGATACGGTGTCCAAGTACGTCGATATGCTTGTCAAATTCGGCATCGAATACGGGTTTCAGATATTTGGCGCTCTGATTTTCCTGCTGATCGGCCTCAAAATTGCTTCGATGGTCGGCCTTCGCGTCAACAAGACCCTGGAAGCCCGCGGCATCGATATCACGCTGGCGCGCTTCATCGGCAATGTCGTGAAGATCATCGCCATCGTTTTTCTGGTGATCATCACGCTTGGCAATTTCGGCGTTTCCATCGCGCCGCTGATCGCCCTCGCCGGTGCCGGCGCTTTCGGTGCCACCATCGCCATTCAGGGTCCGCTGTCCAACTATGGTGCCGGTGTGTCCATCATCCTGGCCAGACCGTTTGTGGTCGGAAACACGATTACCGTCAATCGTGGTGCCAGCGGCGTGGTCGAGGAAATCACCCTCGCGCATACAGTCCTGAGGGGCGAAGACGGCGAAAAAATCACCGTGCCGAACAAGGAAATTGTCGGCCGGGTGATCATCAATTCAGAAACACGGCGCGTCGTGCAAAGCAAGATTGCGATCCTTGCCGGACAGGATGTTGATGTCGCCATTGCCGCCGCCCGCAAGGCTGTCAGCAGTATTGCGGAAGTCGCCGATGGACCCGAACCCGAGGTCGGCATTCACGACTTCACCTATGGCGGCATCATTCTCGGGATTCGTTTCTGGGTCCCGTCGAGCTGTTATTTCCAGTACCGCTATGCCATCAATGAAGCGGCACTCCGGGAACTCAACGCGGCAGGAATCAAACTGATGAAGGCGGCGGTCATGTCGATGCCCGCACCGTCACTTTCGGCCGACGATGATGAAACCGAAGAAACCCGCATTCTGTAAACGGTGCTCAATCGAGTTCGGATTTGGACCCGGCACGCAGAAACTCGTCCAGCGGCATATCGATATAAAGACCGCATTCCGCCGGATCTATGCCGAACCGGGAACAGATCGAAACGATTTCGATCTGATCGACCAGACTGGCCGGACCGTCGGCTTCGCTGACGGCAAGGCAGATTCTGAGCAGCAACGCGCCGTCTTCAAGATCTTCGGAAACCTTGGCAATGGCCTCAAGGGCGCGGTCGTGTCCTTCGTGTGGGTGGTCGATGATGGATTCGGAAAAATCACGAAATATCTCGACGCCTTCATGCGGATCAAAAACTTTAAGCTGATCAAGGGTCTGCAAAATCTGGTCAACACGCACCTGTTCGGCAAAGCTGACAGCGCCGTCGCTGGTCGCGACAACCGCGCAGGCGGCCATAACCCCTTCAAGAAAAGGACGGTTTTTCTGGCGTTCCAGCCGTTCCTTGAACAATTCACCCAGAGAAGCGAGTACCCCGCCCATTCGAGCTCTCCCCAAGCCGGCTTTCAAATTGCCGGCTTCTTCCGCTCCGCATTGACGCAAGGCGGCCTTCGCACGATACACTATCATATGGGGATTATTCGATGAGCGACAAGAATGTCTATAGGGTGCGCTTGCTGCGCTGGGGGGACAGCAGTTCTTCCGGACGCACGGTGACACTGAAACTGCCTGACGACGAGGAAGATCATCCGTTCAAGGGGTTGCCCGTTGGTGCCAAAAATGGACAGCTTCTGGAAATGGAAATCGCCATCGTCGAAGATGACGGGACTTTGGAGCTTGTCACCATTGGCCGTGTCCGCAAACCGACCCCGCGCGTTGTGCCGCGCCTGCCCGTGATGAAGGCAAAACGGGTCGCCAAGCCGGCAGAGGTCGAGCTACCGCGTAAACGGGCTGTGCTGACCAACGTCACAAAGCGTGTCATCAAGGCCCCTGCCAGGACCGTCAAAGTCACCCCGAGGAAGCCTGAACCATTGCCGTCACAGATGATCAGGCCACCGGCACCGCAGCGTACGGCGCCGACGCCACAACCCCCTGCCCCCGTTTACCGTGCCCCGGTCCCTGTTCCCGAGCCCCGGCCTCAACCCGAAACCGGTACCGGGCACGGCAATGTCGACAGCACCGATCTGGATGCCTATGCCAACCAGATGAGTCAGGCGGCTGAAGCACTGGCTGCCGTTGCCGAAAGAATGGACGACCATGTGGTCGACGACCGCCCGCAATTCCCGAGGCAGCCTGTCGATGAAGATCCGGATGCCACGCCGGGCGTCAAGGCGGTGCGGCGCGCCACCGATCTTTGCAAGGCAATCGACAAACAGCGGGCTGGATTTTTCTATTTCATGCGGTCGCGCTATCCGCAGGCACCGAAATTACCGGGTGAACCGGGCGATTGGAGACGCGATGCAAAATCGACCCGCGACCGGGTCTGCGTCCATTGCGCGACGACCGAGCTGGATGGCCTGGCGTCTGATGAAGAAGCGAGACGTAAGTTTGAGGAGCTCGAAAATGAATTCGAGCGTCATGAACGGCTTCGATAGCAGGTTCCCGGAACACATCCCGGACAATCCGCCTGTTTCCGTACCCTAGCGCAGATCGGTCGGATGCGGTCCCTGCAACGGGTGTTCTTCGTCCGGGGACATCTTGATTGTTGTTGCCATGTCAATTCTCCAAATATCAATGACACGGCATGATCGGCCTGAAATGTTGAGATTTTGTTACGATCTCTAATTCAGGCGTTCCAGTACGGCACAGAAAAAGCCGTCAGTGCCGGTTTCAGCCGGTGACAGCCTGAGGCAGGGGCCGGCCGGAGGCGGCGGGCCGCCGACGGTTTCGGCCCACACGTCTTCAATCGGCAACGGCTGGAATCCAGGTACATTTTCCATGAACCACGCCAGCTGCAGCTCGTTTTCTTCCTGCAACAACGAGCACGTCACATAGATCAGTCGGCCGCCCGGCTTCACCAGACCCGAGGCGTCGGCCAAGATCCGTTGCTGCGTTGCACGGATTTCATTCATATCTTCCAGCGTGAATTGCCAGCGAGCATCCGGATTGCGCCGCCAGCTGCCGGTCCCGGTACACGGCACATCGCAGAGCACGCGATCAGCGGACCCTTTGTGTTCAAGCACCCAGGGATCATCGGTGGCGGCAATGACCCGGTGTTTCACCGCCATCGCCCCGGCCCGCTTGAGGCGCGGAATCATCCGGTCCATTCGGTATTTGGAGATATCGAGAGCAAACAGCTGACCAACCAGACGGGCGTCCTCGGACATTGATGCCGCCAGTGCCAGCGTCTTGCCGCCGGCGCCGGCGCAATAATCGATGACCCGCATGCCGGGTCTGGCCCCTGCCAGCAGAGCGACCAGCTGCGAGCCTTCATCCTGCACATCGACCAGGCCGTCCTTGAAAGCACGGGTGCCGCCAAGACGGACCTTGCCTTCAACGCGGATGCCCAGTGGCGACAACGCGGTCGGCGTACAGACAACATAATCTTCCCGGAGACGGGCCAGGGCATCTTCCGGGGTTGCCTTGATGGTGTTGACCCTGAGATCCATCGGTGCCGGCTGGTTCAGCGCCGACATTTCGCGGTCCAGATTGTCGCCCCACAAGGACCGGAAAGAGCGATCCATCCATTCCGGATATTCAAGCCGGACATGGTCGGGCATATCGCGGTTGAGCAAGGGTCTGCCGTACAGCGCTTCGGTCAGTGCGCGCTCGGATTCCGTCAACGGTTCCGGGCAATGCATGACGCCGGAAAACATTCTCGCCAGCTCGTCAGGTTCGGATCGCTCTTCAAGGATAAGAAAGGCGATGACACGATGACGCGGGTCCGGCACCAGCCCAAGCCCGGTGCGCTCAATCCACCAGTCGAGCTTGGCGCGACGGCGCAGCACATCGTAAATCCTGGCACCGATGTCGCGGCGGTCGCCGGATCCGGCATATCGCCGGGTCCGGAAGTAGCTGTCGATGACCTGATCGGGAGCCTGCTTTTCCGCCTCGATGGCAATCAGCAGCTCAATGCTGGCCTGGGCACGCGCACCGGGTGTCATGACCCTGACACCTCGGCCTTATCCCTCGGAACGGTAATTGGGGGCCTCGCGGGTGATGGTGATGTCGTGAACATGACTTTCACGCAGCCCCGCATTGGTGATGCGGCGGAACTGGGCATTTTTGCGCAGATCGTCGATGGTTGCCGATCCGGTATAGCCCATCGCCGAGCGCAGACCACCGGTCAGCTGGTGAATAACGGTGCCGATCGGCCCCTTGTAAGGGACCCGGCCTTCGACGCCTTCCGGAACCAGTTTCAGATTATCCGAAACCTCTTCCTGGAAGTATCTGTCGGCCGAACCGCGGGCCATGGCACCCAGCGATCCCATGCCGCGGTACATTTTATACGACCGCCCCTGGAACAGCAGAACCTCGCCCGGGCTTTCATCGGTACCGGCAAACAAGGATCCGATCATGACCGCATCGGCCCCCGCCGCAATCGCCTTGGCGATATCGCCGGAATACTTGATGCCACCATCGGCGATGCACGGGATGCCGGCCTTGCGGCAGACTTCCGAGGCTTCGAGAACGGCCGAGAACTGCGGCATGCCGACACCGGCAATCATCCGGGTCGTGCAGATCGTTCCCGGTCCGATACCGATCTTGATACAATCCGCACCGGCATCAATCAGTGCCTGTGCGGCTTCCGGCGTGGCGATATTGCCGGCCATAACCTGGGCATAATTGGAAAGCTTCTTGATCGCCGATACAGAATTCAGAACACCGGCGGAATGGCCATGCGCCGTATCAACGACGATGACGTCGCAACCGACGTTCAACAGGGCTTCGGCACGCTCCAGTCCCGCCGGTCCGACGCCGGTTGCTGCGGCAACGCGAAGTCGTCCTTGCTCGTCCTTGCAGGCGTTCGGGAAGCGTTCTTCCTTTTCCATATCCTTGACGGTAATCAACCCGACGCAGCTATAGGCGTCATCGACCACCAGCAGACGTTCTATCCGGTATTGATGCAAAAGGCGTCTGGCTTCGGTTCCGTCGACACCTTCCCTGACCGTGATCAAGGGTTTGTCGGGATCGTTTTTGGTCATCAGTTCACTGATCGGCTGTGCCGGATTGGTGGCAAAGCGGATATCACGGTTGGTCAGGATGCCGACCAGTTTCCGGGTGCCGCGTTCGACCACGGGCATGCCGGAAAAACCGGTCTCGGCCTTGAGGCGCAAAGCATCGGCCAGGGTCTGGTCCGGATGAATGGTCAGCGGGTCGGAAACCATACCGCTTTCGAACTTTTTGACGCGGCGCACTTCTGCGGCCTGCTCGTCTACCGTCATGTTCTTGTGCAGCACGCCGATGCCCCCGGCCTGTGCCATGGCAATCGCCAGTTGATGCTCGGTCACCGTATCCATGGCCGCCGAGATCAACGGAATGTTGAGGGCAATCGTCTTGGTCAGGCGGGTCCGTGTATCGGTTCCAGCCGGCAATACACTGGATGCCTGAGGCACCAGTAGTACATCATCAAATGTGAGCGCTTCTTCAATCTTGGGCGGTGCCATGACGCCTCCGGTTACCGCTGTGGCGTTGGCGCGCCATCATACACACGAGTTTGTCCAGTACAAGTGCCCTGAGCACGTTTCCTCAGCATGTGGTCTAACCCTTGGTGGCCGTACAAAGCCGCCGGCCACCCGGTCCTTATTCCGGCCCTGCCCGGCCCTTGAAGCCGGTTGCGACCACGTAAACTTCTGCCGAGTCGGCCCGGCTGGCCGGCGGCTTGGCGTGTTTTACGTTTCTGAAACTTTGCTTCAGCAGCGTCAGAAGCTGATTTTCGGTGCCACCCTGCAGCACCTTGCCGACAAACGTGCCACCCGGCGCCAGAACCTCGACCGCGAAATCAATGGCGACTTCCAGCAGTCCGATAATCCGCAGATGATCCGTTTGCGGATGGCCGGTCGAAGATGCCGCCATGTCGCTCAGCACGATATCCGCCGGCCCGCCCATCAGCGCCTTGATGCGGTCAGGAGCGTCTTCGTCCAGAAAATCCCCCTGAATCAGATCGGCACCGGCAACGGCTTCGATTTCCAGCAGATCAATGCCGATCACGTGTCCCTTGTTGCCGATCCGTTGCATCGACACCTGGGTCCAGCCCCCCGGCGCCGCCCCCAGATCGATCACCCTGGCACCCGGTTTAAGAAAATGGAACTTGTCATCAAGCTCAATCAACTTGAATGCAGCCCGTGACCGATAGCCAAGCCGTTTGGCTTCCTGCACATAGGGGTCGTTCAGCTGCCGTTGCAGCCAAAGCGTCGATGACATGCGCCGTCCCTTGGCGGTTTTGACGCGGGTATGCAGGCCACGGCTGGCCCCGCCCTGCTTGCTTGAACCGCTTTTTTTACTGCCACCGGCCATCGTCATCTTCCCGTAAATCCGCGCTGATCAGATGATCGGCCCGTTGCAGTGCCAGACCGAACTTGTCGTGTCCGTCGGCAGCCATCAACTCAGCCAGGATACCTTCACGAATGCCGCGGTCCGCGACGACCAGCTTGTTGACCGGCCACCGTTCGCAGACAGCGCGCAGGACTGCAAGCCCCATCAGCATCAGATCACCCCGACCCAGACCCAGACAGGGATGCGCAATCCGCTCTTCACACGACATGCCGGCCAGCCGGGCACTGATCTGGCGGATGCTGTCGAAGCGGATCTCCAGGCCATCGACACGGTTGCGCTTGTAGCGCGGCAATTCTAGATACATCGCACCCAGCGTCGTGACCGTCCCCGAGGTTCCGACCATTCTGACGGTATTGAGCGCAATCGCTTCAGAAATGCCGTTTTTGAGATCAAAAGCCTGCAAGGACTCGTCTATTCTGCGCAAAAGCCTGTTGAAGACTTCATCGGGCAAGGATTCCGAGCCGAATTCATCCCGCAGCGAAACTACGCCGAACGGCAACGAGATCATATCGAGAAGTCGTGCCGGTTGGCCCAGCGGGGTCGCAACCCAGATGATTTCCGTTGATCCGCCACCGATATCAAACACCAGCGCATTGGCATAGCCCGAACGCAGCAGATCGCCACACCCGGCCACCGTCAGCGCGGCCTCTTCAGCGGGGGTTATAATTTCCAGATCAAGGCCGGTTTCACTTTGTACGCGACGCAGAAATCCCTGCGCGTCGCTGGCCTGCCGGCAGGCTTCGGTGGCGACCGCCCGCAACATATTGACATTGCGTGCCTGCAACCGTTCAGCACAATGCGAGAGCGCCTTCAGGGTTCGCTCGATCGCCGAGCTCTGGAAATGACCGGTTTCCGATACCCGTTCGCCGAGACGGACCACGCGCGAGAACCCGTCTATGACATTGAAACCGGCGTCATCGGGAACGGCAATCAGCATGCGGCAGCTGTTCGTGCCGAGATCAATGGCGGCATAAGGCTTCAAAGTCCCAGCATCGTGCAGGGGCTTCTGCGAATCCCGAGACCGTGATTTCTGCACAGAACCGCGCGCCACAGTTCCTCCCCTGAGCAATGCTTGCCCGTTAATTTCTTATTTGTCGGACAGCTTACTGACGCGTTTGGAAATTTGAAAGGTTAACAAGCAGATCCCTAGCGCAGCGCCTCAATGGCCAGAAAAAGACCGGCTGCCAGCAACGCCGAGGCAGGTACGGTAATAACCCAGGCGGCGGCAATCGAAAGCATATGCTGACGCCGTACCAGCTTGCGTTTACGGTATTTCCGCCACGACCTGAACAACTTCCCCTCGTCGAGGTCGGACAACTGCTCGGGGCTCAGGGCATTGTCATTCTTCACATCGCCACCGCCCCGATTGGTTATCGCTTCGCGGACGAATCCGACACCGAACACCGCGCCAATCGCAATATGCGTCGAGCTGACCGGCAAACCAAACGCCGACGCGATGATCACCGTGATGGCTGCCGACAGGGCAACGCAAAAGGCTCTGACCTGGTTGAGCTTGGTGATTTTCTCGCCGACGATGCGGATAATCTTGGGCCCGAACAGGGCCAGTCCGATGGATATGCCCAACGCACCGATCAGCAGAACCCAGAACGGCAGTGCGGCCTTGGTGGTAATTTCGCCGAACTCGATGGCACTGACGATGGCCGCCAGCGGACCAACGGCATTGGCGACATCGTTGGAACCATGTGCAAAAGAAAGCAGAGCTGCCGAGCAGATCAGCGGCAAGGTGAAAAGCTTGGAGACCGATTTCTTTTTGTTTTCCATGCCGATTGAAGCCTTGGCGACGGTATTGCGCGACCACACGTAGACAATCACCAGCACCGCAGCGGCGATCAGCAACAGGCTCGCGATGTCGGGTTTCCAGATATGACTCAAACCCTTGCGGATCAGATAAGTGATGAACGTCGACGCCATGATGGCAATCAGCACCGGGACCCAGCGACGGGCAGCCGCAATCTTGTCCTGCTTGAAAAGGATCGCCCCCTTGATGAAGCTCAGGAATAAACCGGCGATGATCCCGCCCAGCAGTGGCGAGATGACCCAGCTCGCGGCAATGGTCCCCATCACCGGCCAGTTGACCGCACTGATACCGGCTGCCGCCATACCGGCACCCATGACTCCGCCGACGATTGAATGCGTTGTTGAAACGGGTGCCCCGAGAAAGGTCGCAAGATTGACCCACAGTGCCGCCGCCAGCAGGGCCGACATCATCGCCCAGATGAAAACATCCACATCAGCGATGGATTTTGTTGAAATAATCCCCTTGGAGATCGTCGACACCACGTCTCCGCCGGCGATCATCGCCCCTGCAGCTTCAAATATCGCGGCGATGCCAGCGCACCAAACATCGTCAGCGCCTTGGAGCCGACCGCCGGGCCGACATTGTTGGCGACGTCGTTGGCGCCGATGTTGATCGCCATGTAACCGCCGATGACCGCCGCTGCGATCAGCGTCGCACTCGCGGAACCGCCGGTATAAACGTATGTGAAAATCCACACACCGATCAGGAAGGCAATACCGAGTCCGATATTCAGCGACCCGGATACAACTTCCTTGGCAGCTCTTTCAAGCTGCACGATCCGCTTCAGATCCTTGTCGAGCGGCTGCGCTTTGAAGTTGTCAGGCAGATCCGATTTATTGCTGTTAAGTCCCATAAACTACACGGTCCTAAAGTAAAATGAAGACGGCCGTTTGACCGCTGGGGCTGTTTGGCGCGAATCCCGTAAGGTCACAAAACTGCCACATGGTTAACGAAATAAAAAGACTGTTGCTGGATATTGCAGGAAGAAACTTCGTGGCCGAATGTTACGCCAATGGTATGTTATTTGAATGAAACGGATTCATGGCATGACCAATATCAGCACTAACGGAATTCAGCAATCAGCCGTGCTTGCCTATAGCTTCGAGGCGGGTATTCCAAAGGTTTTAATGGTGACGTCTCGTGGCCGTGGCCGCTGGGTTTTGCCGAAGGGCCATGTCGAGACCGGGCAAAGCCCGAGAGAAGCCGCGCTCTGCGAAGCCTTCGAAGAGGCTGGCATTCAGGGCCAGGTTGCCGAAACCAAGATCGGCACTTATTCATACCGAAAACTGGACAATGACTTTGAGCATGCCTATCGGGTCAAGGTTTACCCGATGGAGGTATCTCAGCTGGCGGATGACTGGCCTGAGAAAAATCAGCGTGATCGAACCTGGATGGATTTCCCGACGGCGGCACACTGCGTCGAAGAGCCGGAACTGCGTGCGTTGTTGAAAGAATTCGGCGACATGCTTTCGGCGCTGGTTGTCCGAACCGCCTGACCAGACGTTACCTTTGAGCTAAAGCGACGTCTATTTCGCGATGCCTGAATTCATTGTTACGCCCTGACGATTCGGCGTATTGCATAATGGCGGCAAGGTGTGTGATTTCGCCAAAACTGTCGACGCAAGGAACAATCAATCGTTCATACGAGCACGTTGATAACCTTACGGGTCTTAATACCGGCAAGGCAGCGAGTTGGGTGTTAACAAATGTCCATTGCAGCTTCTTCGAGGCAACGGCCTGGTTGAAGGCAGAAAGTTGCTGCGAGCGGAAAGGGCCGATCTCGATCTGATCGATAAACATGCCCGTCGTTTCGCGACCAAGCACCTCGACAACCCGCGTGCCGACAAAACGCAATCGGTTCCTGCAACTGATCTGATCAACATCTATGATCATGATATCCGGTGCAAGACGGTACATGTCCATCAGGTCCAGATCGGCATAGCGCGGCAAACCCTGACCATTCATCAGCCCGGTCATTCGCGTATAGAACTCACAAATGGCCGGTGCTATGAAGAATTCAGGCACATCACTTGTTTCATGCACTATCTGATCGAGATATGCGACTTGCATGGCGTTCAGTCCAATCGTCACCGGCGTGCCGGGTACGATGCATGATGGCGGACCGCCATCTCCGGCATTGATAATAATGGCCGAATGTGAAATGCAAAACTATAAGGGTTTACCGCAGTGCGATAATGACCGCACCCTGAATCTACTTGGCGGACAAGTCTTCAAGAATTGGACAATCCGGCCGATCATCTCCATGGCAGGCATGGACCAGATGCGTCAGCGTAGTCCTGAGTTGCTGCAATTCCTCGAGGCGCTTGTCGATTTCCAGAAGGTGCTTTTCCGCGAGTGCCTTTACGTCGGCGCTGGCCCGCTTTTTATCTTCATACAAAGACAGCAGCAGACGGCAGTCGTCGATGGAAAAACCAAGCTGGCGGGCGCGTTTCAGGAAGGCCAGTTTCTGCACGGAACGGTCGTCGTAATCGCGATACCCGTTATCCTGCCGATCCGGTACCACCAGCCCGATATCATCGTAATAGCGCAGTGTCTTTGACGGCAGTCCACTGATCTTTCCGGCGTCACGGACGTTCATGCCTCGTCTCCCAGTCCCTTGGGCCGCCAATTACGCAGCAGTAACGAATTGCTGACGACCGTGATCGAACTCATCGCCATCGCCGCACCGGCAATCTCGGGCGACAGATAACCAAGTGCTGCCAGCGGCAAGCCGATAATATTGAAGATAAACGCCCAGAACAGGTTCCATCTGATCTTGAGCCACGTCACGCGGGCAATCTGCAAAGCCCCTGCGACCAGTCGGGGGTCCGGCCGCATCAGTGTGATGCTGGCCGTTTCCATCGCCGCATCGGTGCCCGACCCCATGGCAATGCCGACATCGGCAGCGGCCAGTGCCGGGGCGTCGTTGATGCCGTCGCCGACCATCGCCGTGTGCCGGCCTTCGTCCCGGAACCCTTCAAGGGCCAAAACTTTCTGGTCAGGTTTCAGCGCAGCCCTGACGTCGTCGATGCCGATTTCGGCACCGATGGTTTCAGCGACGCGCACCGCATCACCGCTCAGCATCACCGAGCGAACCCCCTGCTGGCGCAGCAGGGCAATCGCTTTCGGTGATTCCGAACGGATCTCGTCTCGGATGGCCAGAACGCCGGCGATCTTGCCGTCGATGGCGACCAGCACCGTCGTTTTGCCCTCGGATTCAAGTTTTTCGAGCGCCTTTCCAGCGGCATCAACGCCGACGGCCTGTGCATCCATCATTGCGCGGTTGCCGATCAGAACTTTGACGCCATCGACGATGCCTTCAATACCGCTGCCGACATGCGCGCTGACTCCCTTTGACGGCGCGATAGCGAGATTACGCTGGTGTGCAGCGTCCAGCACAGCACGGGCCAGCGGATGCTCCGAGCCCGATTGCACCGATGCGGTGATGGCGAGCAGTTGTTCTTCCGGCAGCTCAAGACTGACGATATCGGTCAGCACCGGCGTGCCTTTGGTCAACGTCCCGGTTTTGTCGAAAGCGACCACATCCACCGCATAGGCACGTTCCAGCACGGCAATGTCCTTGATCAGAATCCCGGCCCTGGCGGCGGCACCGGTCCCGGCGACGATGGCCGTCGGTGTTGCCAGACCGAGCGCACACGGACAGGCAATGACGAGCACCGAAACCGCATTGATAATCGCAATCTCGATGCCGGCACCGGCGGCGAGCCAGCCGATCAGCGAAGCTGCGGCAATAACGACGACAACCGGCACAAAGATCGCACTGACCTTGTCGACCAGTCGCTGCACCGGCGCCTTGCCGCTTTGTGCGTTTTCGACCAGATGCACGATCTTCGCCAGTGTCGTGTCTTCGCCAACGCGACTGACGGTGATACGCAATTCGCCCAAACCGTTGATGGCACCTCCGGTGACCGCATCACCGACGGATTTGGCGACGGCAACACTTTCGCCGGTGATCAGGGATTCATCGACCTCGGAGGTCCCCGCCTGCACAATGCCGTCAACCGGGATCCGTTCACCCGGACGGACGACCACCAGATCATCAATGACGACGGCTTCGACGGCGACCTCGGTCTGGGTACCGTTCCGTTCCACGCGGGCACGTTCCGGACGCAAAGCCATCAGTGCGCGGATGGCCGCGGTGGTGCCGCGCTTGGCCCGGCTTTCGATCAGCTTGCCGATGACGACAAGGGTAATGACCACGACCGCGGCCTCAAAATACAGATGCTCCATCGTCTGCAAACCGTTGCGCCAGACGATCCAGCTGCTCAGGGCAAACGCTGCAGTGGTGCCCAGCGCCACCAGCACATCCATGTTACCGCTTTTGGCTTTCAGCGCCTTCAAGGCACCGCTGTAAAAGCGGCCGCCGATCCAGAACTGAACCGGCAGGCTCAACAACAGCTGCAACCAGGCGGATAAATGAAATGCGACCCCCAGCTGCGGCAGCACCATCATTGCCACGAACGGCAAAGTGAGGGCGATGGATATGGCGACCATGACTGTTTCATGCGTGCGGGCGCGGGCATCCTGCTTTGCCTGTTCAGCTGCCTGTTTGCGGCGAACCTCGGCATCGGTGGCCCGGGGCTCGGCGCTGTAGCCGGCGGCAACAACGGCATCGACCAGAGCCTTGCCGGCGATGTCGTGGCCCAGCCAGGTTACGTGTGCCCGCTCCATCGCCAGATTGACCTCGGCGTCGACAACACCCGGCACGCTACGCAACGCCTTTTCGACATTGGCCGCACAGCCGGCGCAGGTCATCCCGCGGATATCCAGATCCAGACCGGTCATTTCCGGTTTATAGCCAGCGTCCTCGATGGCCTTGCTGATGTCGGCCGCAGGGACCCGGTCGCGCGCGACAATGGCACGCTCGGTCGCAAAGTCGACATGGGCATCGGCAAGTCCCGGCAAAGCCTGCAAGGCTCTTTCGGCGCGCCCTGCACAATTGGCGCATGACATTCCGGCGATACCAAAGCTCATGGAATCCGGTTTCAACTCGGTGGCTGTCGTCTGCATGGTGGGTTCCTGTCCTTAATGTGTAATCACTATAAAGGTTCCAGTTACTAGAAGCTCAAGTGTTTTCTCAAATGCCCGGAAGCGTCTGAAAAACAGGCCGTATTATACCAGGGGGGTCTTTCCAAACCTTCATTGAGGATGCAAACTTCCAATTGTGTCCGGGTCATCAGAAGCCCAATTTCGGATACATAGGGATAGAAACATGCCGGACGAATCTAAAGCAGCAGGCCCTGTCGGTGCCGACGGTCGAGCCCCCGACACCGCCACATCCGGCAGCCAGAAGCCGACAAGGCGCATTCGCCCGGTCTTCATGATCGGCTTTTTGGTCTTCGCGACTTTTGTCTATTTCACCGTTACCGAAGTCCACAAACGCGTGAATTTCGCCTTCGAGGATGATGCACGCATTCATACCGACATGGTGACGGTATCATCTCGCGTTGCAGGCTGGGTCACGAAAATGCCCGCAGCCGAAGGTGCAACCGTTCAGGAAGGCACCGTGCTGGTGCAGATTGATGATCGGGAATCGCAAATTCTGGTAAGCGAACTTGAAGCCCAGGCCAAAGGTGCCGAAGCGGACCGCAATCGCATGACGGTCGAACGATCCCTTGTCGCCAGTCAGATCGACAGCCGTCTGCAATCGGAACGGGCACGCGTCTCGGCTGCCGAAGTTGTGGTCTCGTCACTGCGACCGCAGCGCGAACTGACGGAGCGCGAATTAAACCGCGCCACGAAGCTGTTCGATGACAAGGTTGCCTCAAGACGCCAGCTCGATGTCGCCGAAACCCAGCATCAGCAGATTGACCGCGAATACCGCATTGCCCTTGCCGAATTACAATCCGCCAAGTCGCGGATTGCCGAGGTCGAAGCCGACCGGGCACGTCTCGACGTGCTGGCCGCCGAAGTTCTGGTCCTAGATCAGCGCGCCTCGGAGATCCGTGCCCGGATCGAGCGCCAGCGCCTGGATGTCGTGGACAGGACCATCAAAAGTCCGATCAACGGCATCGTCGACAAAACCTTTGTCGACGTTGGTGAATACGTCACCCCCGGCCAGCGCTTGCTGCTGACCCACAACCCGAAAAACATCTGGGTCGAAGCCAACGTCAAGGAAACCGTGATCCGCAAATTGCGTGTCGGCCAAAGCGTCGACATTCAGATTGATGCCTATCCCGATGATATTTTTACCGGCACCGTGCAGAATATCGGCTCTGCCGCGACCAGCCAGTTTGCATTGTTGCCGACCCCCAATCCAAGCGGCAATTTCACCAAAATCACACAGCGTCTGCCGATCCGCATCGCCATTCAAAACCCCGATCCTCGCCTACGACCGGGTATGATGGTCGAAGTCAAGATCGCCATTAAAGAGTAGCCATCCCTTGGCCGATACCTATGACGATCCGGCGATTCAGGCAAAATTTGACCACTATGGACCCAGCTATCGCTGGCTTGTAACAGCCGCCGGTTTGACCGGCGCAATCGCCATGATTCTGTCCGCGACCATCGTCAATGTCGCCGTGCCGAGCATCATGGGCGCCTTCGGTGTCGGCCAGGATGTGGCGCAGTGGGCGGCGACCGCGTTTCTCTCGACCATGGTTGCCAGCCAGCTGCTGAATTCGTGGGTAGTTCGTGCACTCGGCCAGCGCAAGGCCTATGCCATGACGCTCAGCATCTTCGTCGCCGGCGCTATCGTCTGCGCCCTCAGTCCGAATATCGACATTCTGATTCTCGGCCGCATCATGCAGGGATTTTCCGCAGGCATCATCCAGCCTCTGGTGCTCGCCACCATGGTCGCCGTCTTTCCCAGAAACCGGCGTGGTTTCGCCGTTGGCATGTACGGCCTTGGCGTTACCATGGCCCCCAGTTTCGGGCCTTTGGTCGGCGGTTTGACGATTGATATCCTGAACTGGCGCTACGCCTTCCTGATGCCGTTGCCGCTGGTGCTTCTGGCTTTTGTCGGCGGTCTGATTTTCATGCCGGGGAAAAAATTCGAAGGCCGCTTGCCGCCCTTCAACTGGATCGGCTTTATCCTGTTATGCCTGTCACTGGTCCTCGTTATGCGTTCCATCGGTAATGGCCACCGCTGGGGCTGGACCTCGGACATGACACTGCTGACGGCGGTCAGCGGCGTGACCATGTTTTCCCTCTTTATCTATTCGCAATTGAAAACAAAATCGCCTTTGCTGGACCCGACACTTTTCCTCGATCCCAAGTTCGCCGCCGCCATGGCCATCGGCTTTGCTTTCGGCGCCGGCAATTTTGCCACCAACTATGCCATTCCGGTCTTCGTGCAGACCATCCAGCACTTCTCGCCGACGGAAGCGGGGCTGGTTCTGGTACCGGCGGGATTGTTCCTGTTTACGCTTATTCCGCTCTCGGGTCGCCTTGCCGACACCGTGCCGCCTCAGTATCCGATCATCGCCGGCTGCCTGATCTTTGCATCGGCGACGTACCTGATATCATTTTCCGACGTCAATACGGCGTTCTGGACCATGGCAGGCCTAACTGTGATGAGCCGGGCCGCATTGGGCCTTGTCATGCCGAACCTTGGCGGCGCGGCCATGCGCTCGATCACCGTCGAGAAACTCAATGCGGCAGCCGGTGCCTATAACTTCATTCGCCAGACCGGTGGCGCTTTCGGGGTCAACATAACGGCGGCACTGATTGAATACCGGAGCGCACAGCACGCAGACTGGCTGACGGCAACCCAGACATCGGGCAATGATTTTACCCGCGAGCTTCTCGACAAGGTCGAGCAGTTGCTCAGTGCCGGTGGCCTCACCCATCAGGCGCTGGAATGGGGCACATATGATTTTCTGAGCCGCGAAATATACGCGCAGGCCAGGACCTTCGGATTTCAGGACACCTTCCTGATCATATCGGTCGCCTTCATCATTGCCCTGATCCCGGCCATGATGCTGGCGCATTCTTCGCGGAAAAAATCCGCCACCCCTTGATCGTCGGCAATTTTTTCGCCCTGACCCTTGCATAGCCCTTTCAGACAATGAAAGGACGTATACATGGAATTACCCGAGCAAGGGGCCAGCCTTGGCGCACACGAAAAACTGGCCAGACTGCGGTTGATCCGTACGGAAAATATCGGGCCGATAACGTTTTTTCGACTCCTTGAGCAATATGGCAGCGCCAGACAGGCCCTCGACGCCCTGCCTGAACTGGCCCGCAATGGCGGCCGCACCAAAGCGCTGAAGGTTTGCCCGGTTGGCGTGGCCGAAGACGAAATTGCCCGAACGCATCAACTCGGTGCTGCCATGGTGTTCTGGGGCGATCCTGAATACCCGCCCCTATTGACGCACATTGAAGACCCGCCGCCTGTTTTGTTCGTGCGAGGGCATACTCATCTGCTGGTCAAGAAAGCCGTCGCCCTGGTCGGCTCGCGCAATGCCTCGATCAATGGCCGGCGCTTTGCGCATGGCATGGCCGAACGGCTAGGTGATGCGGGATACCTTGTGGTTTCAGGCATGGCGCGCGGCATTGATACGGCGGCGCATCTTGGCGCCATGCAGACCGGCACGGTCGCGGTCATGGGCGGCGGCGTCGATATTGTCTACCCCAGAGAGAACCAGCCTCTTTATGACGAATTGCTCGCCAGCGGTGCCGTCTGCACCGAAGTGACCATCGGCACGACACCGCAGGCGCGCCATTTCCCAAGGCGCAATCGCATCATTTCAGGGATCGCGCGGGCCATCGTCGTTTTGGAAGCCGGGGCCAAGTCCGGCTCGCTGATTACCGCCCGCATGGCCCTGGAACAAGGCCGCGAGGTTTTCTCGGTGCCGGGCCCGCCACAGGACCCGCGCGTCAAGGGCTCCAACGCGCTGATCCGCGACGGCGCATACCTGACCGAAAACGCCGACGATGTGTTGCAGGTCCTCGCCGAGATCTCCGGCAAGGCCCTCAGTGAAGGACGCCGGCGTGCCGTCGCCGGCCGGACGCCCTCAGGCAATGCAAAAGTCGACAGGTCCATCCTTGATAAAGCCCGCAGCGGCATCATCGACTCTCTGGATTACGGGCCGACCGATATCGACGACATCATCCGTGCCACGGGTGTCTCCGCAGCGGTTGTCGCCGTGGTTCTTCTGGAGCTGGAAATCGCCGGTCGGCTGGAACGTCAGGCCGGCAACAAAGTCGCCCTGATTGCCGAGTGAAACGAAACAAAATGCAGGACACAAGTGCTCCGGAAATGCCGCAAAATCGGCATGACATCGCATTCGTCGTCATTAAAAAAATTTCATCGCACCATAACGTGTTGAAATACATGTGTAAATTATGCCTGCGCCAAGCTCGCTTGAGACTCCTTGGCAATTTCCACGGTTGACGAGCGTTACATTTATCGCCAATTCTCCCCGGCCTCGGGATAACCGGATCTTCGGGCATATATACAAGTAAACACTTTTGAACGGATAACATGACCAGCGTCGTCGTCGTCGAATCGCCAGCCAAGGCTAAAACGATCAACAAGTATCTCGGCTCCGAGTTTGTTGTTCTTGCCAGCTATGGGCATATCCGAGACCTGCCGTCGAAGAACGGTTCGGTCGATCCGGACGACGATTTTGCCATGACCTGGGAAATCGACGGTCGCTCGAAAAAGCACGTTGATGAAATCGCCAAGGCCCTGAAGAGCGCCGACAGTCTGTATCTCGCAACTGACCCTGATCGTGAGGGCGAAGCGATTTCCTGGCACATCAAGGAAGTGCTCGAAGCCAAGAAGCTGTTGACCGGCAAGCCTGTCAAACGCGTGGTCTTCAACGAAATCACCAAGGATGCGGTTCAGGAAGCCTTCGCCAATCCGCGCGAACTTGATCACGAACTGGTCGATGCCTATATGGCGCGGCGCGCTCTTGATTATCTGGTCGGCTTCACGCTGTCGCCGGTGTTGTGGCGGAAACTGCCGGGGTCGCGTTCAGCCGGACGTGTGCAGTCGGTCGCCCTGCGTCTGATCTGCGAACGCGAGCTTGAAATCGAAATGTTCAAGCCCGAGGAATACTGGTCCGTCGAGGCGATGTTCAAGACACCGCGCGGTGATGCCTTCAAGGCGACGCTGACGCAACTGAACGCCAAGAAGCTGAGCAAATTCTCGATCAATTCGGAAGCGCTGGCCAACGACGCGGTTGCCGCGATCGCCTCCAGGACTTTTAAAACCGGCGAGATCGAACGCAAGCAGTCACGCCGCTATCCGTCACCGCCGTTCACCACCTCGACGCTGCAGCAGGAATCCTCGCGAAAACTTTATTTCCCGGCTCGCAAAACCATGCAGGTCGCACAGAACCTTTATGAAGGCGTACGCATCGGTGCGGAAAGCGTTGGCCTGATCACCTATATGCGTACCGATGGCGTGCAGATGGCCAACGAAGCCATTGCTTCATCGCGCAAGGTCATTGTGGAAAAATTCGGCTCCAAATATGTCCCGGAAACTCCTAGGCTATACAAAACCAAAGCCAAGAATGCCCAGGAAGCGCATGAAGCGATCCGCCCGACGGATCTGCGCCGCACCCCGGAATCGCTCAGCCAGTATCTCAGCCCCGATCAGCTCAAGCTGTATGCACTGATCTGGAAGCGGACTATTGCCAGCCAGATGGAAGCAGCCGTGCTGGATCAGGTCGGCGTTGATATTTCATCCCCTGACAATGCCGTGACGTTTCGCGCTACCGGCTCGGTGATTGCCTTCGACGGCTTTATCCGGGTCTACAGCGAAGGCCGCGACGACAGCGCCGAAGACGATGACGGCAATTGCATTCTGCCGGCCCTGAACCAGAACGAAGACATGGACAGGACCGAAACCCTGCCCGAGCAGCATTTCACGCAGCCGCCGCCCCGCTACAGCGAAGCCTCGCTGGTCAAGAAGCTCGAAGAACTGGGCATCGGTCGGCCGTCGACTTATGCCTCGATCATTACCGTGCTGCAGGACCGCAATTACGTACAGCTGGATAAACGCCGCTTCATTCCCGAAGACCGCGGCCGTCTGGTGACGACGTTCCTGTCGAGCTTCTTCGAACGCTACGTTGAATATGATTTCACCGCTAACCTTGAAGAACAGCTCGATGATATTTCCGGCGGCATGATCGCCTGGAAACAGGTGCTTCGTGATTTCTGGCTGGCCTTCAAGGAAAAGGTCGACGACACCAAGGATCTGACGGTTCGCAATGTCCTCGACGTGCTGAACGAAGAATTGCGCCCGCATTTCTTCCCGGACCGTGCCGATGGCTCCGACCCCAGAAGCTGTCCGAAATGCAAGGAAGGCGAGCTGTCGATCAAACTTGGCCGACATGGTGCCTTCCTCGGTTGTTCGCGTTATCCGGATTGCAGCTTCACGACCCCGCTGGGGGGCGATCCGTCGGAAAACGCGCTCGGCGACGGGCCGAAGGAACTGGGCATCGATCCGGAAACTGGCAAGGCGATGACGCTGCGTCAGGGACCATATGGACCGTATATCCAGATCGGCGAAGAAGAAGAAGTCGGCAAGAAAAAGATCAAACCGCGCCGCGCGTCACTGCCGCAGGGTGTCGATCCGGCCAGTGTTGATTTCGAAAAAGCCGTGGCCTTGCTGTCGCTGCCCCGTCTGGTCGGCATCGATCCGATGTCGGGCATGGAAATCCGCGCCAACATCGGTCGCTTCGGACCGTTCCTGATCTGCGGCGGCACCTATGTCTCGCTCAAGGCAGACGAGGACGATGTCCTGACCATCGGCCTTAACCGCGCCGTCACACTGCTCGGCGACAAGCCGCGCAAGGACCCGCCGATCTCATTGGGCAATCACCCCAAGACCAAGAAGCCCTTGATGGTCAAGGATGGCCGCTGGGGTCCGTTCGTGCAGAACGGCCGCACCATGGCCAGACTGCCGAAAGACATGGCCAAGGAAGACGTGACGCTGGAAATCGCTATTCAGTTGGTCGACGCCAAAAGCCCTGGTGCCAAGGGCGGCAAAAAAGCCCCGGCTGAAAAAGCGCCGGCGAAAAAGGCTGCGGCTAAAAAGACGCCGGCCAAGAAAGCCAGCGCCAAGAAGGCTGCCGCCAAAAAGAAAGCCGCCACAGGGCCCGACGCCGACGCCGCCGAGTAAATTCCCTCACCCTCCCACTAGAGTAATTCTGGCTCCAATCCGTCTCCCCGGGAAGAGGGTGGCGCACAGCACCGGGTGAGGGGCATACAGCCGCCCCTTGTGGACGGGCGTCAGCACGCTTACTTTTGAGCCATGAACGATACCCCCTTTCCAACCAAACAACAGATCGCTGATTTCATCCGCGCCGCCCCAAGTCATGTCGGCAAGCGCGAGATTGCGCGTGCCTTCAAGCTCGATGTCGATCAGAAACGTCGGCTCAAGAAAGTACTCAAAGAAATGAAAGACGAAGGCAGCCTGACTGCCGGTCGCGGCAGGAAACTGGCCGACCCCGAACAACTCCCCAATGTCACATTGCTGGAAATCAGCGGCATTGACCTCGATGGCGAGGTCATGGCCAAACCGGTCAAGTGGGACAGTGCCGGAACCCCGCCAAAAATTTATGTACAACCCGAAGACAGGGGCGGCTCTGCCCCCGGCATCGGTGAGCGGATTCTGGCCCGCCTGCACGAGACCGCAGACGGCATCGAAGCCAGAATCATCCGCCGCATCGCCGCCGCCCCATCGGATATTCTCGGCATCGTCATCGAGGTTGAGGGTGAACGCAGAATTCGGCCAGTCGACAAGCGCGAGCGCTATGAATACGTGATCGAATCCGGTGCCGACAAAGGCGCCGAGATCGGCGAGCTGGTCCGGGCGCAGGGTGTGAACTCACCGCGTCTGGGCCTGAAGCGTGCAAAGGTCCTGGAACGCCTTGCCGAAGCCACCGGTGCCCATGCCATCAGTCTGATATCGGTGCACCAGCACGGCATCCCCGTAGCCTTTCCCGATGACGCAATCCGGCAGGCGGAAAAATCAAAGCAAGCCCCGCTGGGTGAACGCGATGATCTCAGGACCGTGCCGCTGGTGACTATCGACGGGGCCGATGCCCGCGACTTCGATGATGCCGTGTTCGCCGAGCCCGATGACGATCCGAAAAATTCGGGCGGCTTCAAGCTGATCGTCGCCATCGCCGATGTCGCCTGGTACGTGCGGCCGGGCGATGCCCTCGACAGGGCCGCCTTCGAGCGCGGTAATTCGGTCTATTTTCCGGACCGCGTCGTGCCGATGCTGCCCGAACAGCTTTCCAACGGCTGGTGCTCGCTGCGCCCCAACGAGGATCATCCGTGCCTGATCGTGCATCTGAAGATCGACACCGCCGGGAACCTGCTGGCAAAACGCTTCAAGCGCGCCATGATGCGCTCGCATGCCCGCCTGACCTATGAACAGGTGCAGGCCGCCCGCGACGGTTATCCTGACGACACCACCGCGCCGCTGATCGACAGCGTGATTACGCCGCTGTATGCCGCTTTCGATATTCTGCTCAAGGCCCGCGAGACCCGCGGTGCGCTGGAACTGGATGCCCCGGAACGCCAGATCGTTCTCGATGATCAGGGTGAAATTACCGGGATCGTACAGTGCCAGCGACTCGACAGCCACAAGCTGATCGAAGAATTCATGGTTCTGGCCAACGTCGCCGCCGCCGAATTTCTCGAAGAGAAAAAACGGCCCTGCATGTACCGGGTCCATGACGAGCCATCGATGTCAAAAATCGAATCTCTGGCCGAGGTTCTCGACAGCGTCCACATCCGTTTCGACAAGGGCCAGCCGGCAACCCCGCACCGCTTCAACCAGATTCTGGCCAAAGCCAAGGGCACGGCGCATGCGCAGATGATCAACGATGTGGTTTTGCGCTCGCAGGCGCAGGCCATGTATGACCCGAACAATATCGGCCACTTCGGCCTGTCGCTGAAACGCTATTGCCATTTCACTTCACCGATCCGCCGCTACGCCGATTTGCTGGTGCATCGCGCCCTGCTTCGGGGTCTGAAACCGAGTGATGGCGCGCTGCCCGAGGATTCGGGTGATTTCGTCAGAATTGGCGAGCACCTCTCCGTCACCGAACGCCGCGCCCAGGCTGCCGAACGCGGTGCCATGGATCGTTACAGCGCCTATTATCTGAAAGACAAGGTCGGTGTCAGCTTTACCGCCCGGATTTCCGGCGTGACCCGCTTCGGGCTGTTCATCTCGGTCGATGATATCGGTGCCGACGGACTGGTGCCGATCAAGACCCTGCCCAGTGATTACTATGTCCATGACGAGGACCGCCACCAGCTGCGGGGCCGCAATAACGGCATCACCTATCGACTCGGTGATCGCGTTGATGTCGTTTTGCGCGAGGTGACGCCGATTACCGGCGGCATGTTGTTTGAAATTTCCGGCAGTTCCACGCCAGCCTCCGGCAAGCACAGACCGGCCGCCCGCCCCCGCACCGATCCGTCCAAAACCGACAAGAAGCCTAAAAAAGTCAAAGGAAAGAGCCGGGCATCCCGGCGCCAGAAGCGAAACGGGCTGGACACCGGTACCAAAAAAGGCGCAAACAGCAAGAACAAGGGCAAGCCGAAGCGCACTTAGGCTTGCTCTGGGGGTGTGATGGAGACCGTATACACGCCCCCTGAGATGGTCTTAAATATCAAAATGACTGGGAATTTCACACGCCTAAGTGGATTTGCGGGCCTGTTCGCGGTACTCGCACTGTCCGCCTGCGCCCTGCCCGGCAATACGAACCAGCCCGAAACCGGCAATTTTGCCGAACCGGCCGCCGCCGAAGTCATTGCCGTCGGCTTCGACAACATCACCGACAAATATATCGAGCCTGTTGCGCTCAGGCGCATCGGCATCGACGGACTCAGGGGGCTTGGCTCCATTGACGCCGGCCTGACGCTCACCGATCAGTCCGATGAAATCATCATGTACGAACATGGTCAGGAAATTGGCCGCATGCACGTGCCGCCGGAAAACGATATCCGCGCCTGGGCCGCCGCCGTGGTGGCATTGACGGAAAAGGCCCGCAACAACTCCCGCGAAATCAGGGCGGCCTCATCGGAAAAGATATACGAAGCCCTGTTCGACGGCGCGCTGTCTGATCTCGATATATTTTCGCGTTACGCCGGCATGTCGGAAGCAACCCGCAACCGTGCCCGCCGGGACGGCTTTGGCGGTATAGGCATCCGCTTCAGGATGGAAGATGATGGTGCCATCGTCACCCAGGTGATCGAACAGACACCGGCTGACGAGAGCGGCATCCGCCCGGGTGATTATATTCTCAAGATTGACGGCCGGACCATTCAGGGCATGGCAAACAGTGCGGTCACGCAGCTGATCCGTGGCCCGGTGCATTCCCTCATCAACCTGACCCTGTCGCGGCCGGAATCGGTGCAGCCGTTCTCGATCAATGTCATGCGGACCCACATCGTGCCGGAATCCGTTGCCTGGCAGGTCGAAAACGGAATCGGCATCGCCACAATTTCGAACTTCAATCAGGAAACCGCCAATTCATTTGAAAAGATCCTGAGCAAGGCGATGGCCCCCGATGCCTCGCCACTGGCCGGGCTGATTCTCGACTTACGCGGCAATCCGGGTGGTCTGCTGCGCCAGTCGATCCAGGTCGCCGATCTTTTGCTGACCCAGGGGGATATTCTTTCGACACGGGGCCGCCATCCCGACAGCCTGCATCATTATCAGGCCGGCGGGCGGGATCTGGCCGCCGGGCACCCGGTCGTGGTCATCATTGACGGCAAATCCGCCTCGGCGGCTGAAATCGTCACTGCGGCCCTGCAGGACCGGGACCGCGCCGTGGTCATCGGCACGTCATCTTATGGCAAAGGCAGCGTGCAAACCGTGATTCGCCTGCCGAACGAGGGCGAGATCACGCTGACCTGGTCAAAGTTCGTCGCCCCTTCGGGCTACTTCATTCACGGGCTGGGTGTCGTGCCGACCATCTGCACCAGCGGCCAGTCGGATATCAACAACGTCGCCAACACCATCGAAACCTCGTTGCAGGGCGAACAGGCGGCTAAAACCACGTCCTGGCGCAGGCGCGGCTTTTTACACGATGAAGAAAGAAAATTGATGCGAAGCGGCTGCCCGGCCGAAACCCGCAAGGGGCCTTACGATCTGGAAATCGCTAAACGGCTGATTCTCAACGAAAGGCTGCATGCCCGCGCCCTCAGGATGACCACCGCAACGGCACAGGCGACAAACTAGGCTGACGACAGGCTCGCCATCCAAAGGGCTTGACTTGGGCGTTCTTAACGCTATCTTGCCGCCTCTTCGAACGCTTAGCGTTATAGTACTGAACGGGATACCAAAAACATGGCGAAACCGGCGACCATTCAAATTCGTCTTGTCAGCACGGCGGACACTGGATTTTTCTATATCACCAAGAAAAACCCTAGAAATTCGACCGAGAAATTTCAGATGCGGAAATACGATCCGGTCGTACGCAAGCATGTCCTGTTCAAGGAAGCGAAGATAAAGTAATCACGCATCCGGGCCGCAAGGCCCTGATGGCAGAAATGGATGACGCGCCACCGGAAAGTGGCGCGTTTTCGTGTTTTTATTGTTGATATCGAACCGGCACGAAGATCACGCAGCTGTTCAGCTCAGGAACTTTTTCACGGTTTCCAGGAAGTGCGGCACGGAAATCGGTTTGGCGATATAGCCTTCACAGCCACCTTCGCGAATTTTTTCCTCGTCGCCCTTCATCGCAAATGCGGTCACGGCCACCACGGGGATCCCTTTGAGATCATCGTCAGCCTTGAGCATTTTAGTGACTTCAAGTCCTGAAATTTCCGGCAACTGAATATCCATCAGGATCAGATCCGGGGAATGTTCCCGCGCCAGTTTAAGGGCATCTCGACCATCAACGGTCTGTACGGTTTCGTAACCATGCGCCTGCAGCAAGTCGTTAAACAACTTCATGTTGAGATCATTATCTTCAACGATAAGTATTTTACTCGCCATCAATTCGTACCCCTAGAGCCGTGTTATTATCGGCCGACATTGCCGGAAAGGGTTACGCCTCGGAATTCGGGCAAAGAATGAATTAATACATTGATCGAGTCAAATGATGCTAAGTCTTGCTGTAGACCTATTTTTCAGGCGCATCCGGCAACCCCGGTCTTAAAAGGGGGCCAATCCTACATTGAATTCAAACGCCATGATGACCGTCATGATCGTCAGCGTCAGCGCCAAACTGAATGCCTTCCACGTCGTCATGTCCTTGTCCTCCGATCTATCTTGTCTTGGTCATAAGATTAGATCGAATGATGGCAAATAAATGGTTAACGGGCTGTGATTTTACGCACGGCTTGAAATTTGGCCGGTTATTCGCCCCGGACCTCTTCAACCATTTCCCTGAGTTGGGCCAGGTCCTTGATCAGAAGTGCGCTCTTTTTTCGATAATATTCTGACGGGCCAGATCGCTGAGCACCCTGGCGACCGTCTCGCGGGTCGTCGAGACCCGGCTGGCGATGTCACCGTGCACCGGGATCGGCCGGATTTCCGCCTGATTTTCGCCGATCAGCCCACTGCGTGCCTGACGCAGCAGATCCGCCTGCACCCTGTTGTTGGCAGCCAGTGTGCTCAAGTCCATGATCCGGTCGGTCGAATTGCGGATGATGCCGGCAAGGGCGCGAAGCACGCGAAAGGTGATATGGGCATTTTCACGCAACAGCGTCAGAAAGCGTTCCTGCGGCAGTGCCGCGATCAGGCAATTGTTCAAAGACATCACGCTGGCCGAACGGGGTTGACCATCAAGCGCAGAAAGTTCGCCGAAATGGCTGCCCGTATCCAGGTCTTCAAGCGTGATCTCTTTTCCCGACAGCGAGTAATTGACGATCCTCACCCTGCCTTCGACGACAAAGAAGACGTCCGTCGAATCGCTTTGCCGATCGATGATCTGCTCGTGATCGGCAAATCGCCGCCATGTGCACCCTTTGGCCAGAGCCGCCAGCACATCTGCGCTGAGCCCTTCCAGCATTCGAATACCGTTAAGCGACGATGTCTCGCTATCCGACATCATATCCCCCTAAGCACAAACCCGCCTGTTGCCGACCTTGTGTTCGGCAATTGGATTAATCATAGACTTAATTTAAGATGTTTGCGAACCCGTGAATTCATTCGACGGTATAAATCACGGTATTCGCTTCATTTCGTTGATTTCTGATGCTTGCGATGGGATTCCTGCGTGATCTATTGTGCGCCAGACGGTTAGGATAAACGCATGGCCAGATCGCAAGTGACCCCGGCATCAACCAGTGGCATCAAAATAGCCGTTGTGGTTCCGTGCTATCGTGAAAAAAATCATATCCTCGATGTCCTGGCCGGTATCGGCCCGGAGATTTCCGCCATCTACGTCATTGATGACGCCTGCCCGGATCACACCGGAGACTTTGTTGCGGCCAACGTCACCGATAAGCGCGTTCAAGTGCTGCGGAATCCGGAAAATCTTGGCGTTGGCGGCTCGACCCTGAACGGCTACCGGGCGGCCTTGAGCGATGGCGCCGAGATCATCGTCAAAGTTGATGGCGACGGCCAGATGGATCCTTCGCTGATCCCGGTTCTGATACAACCGATCCTTTCCCACCAGGCCGACTATGCAAAGGGCAATCGCCTGCATCGCCGCGGTGAGGTCAGAAACATGCCTGCGGTCCGCCTGATCGGCAACATGGGGCTGACCCTGCTGTCAAAACTTTCGAGCGGTTATTGGGACATCATGGACCCGACCAACGGGTACACCGCCATTCACGCTGCGGTTGCCAGAAATCTGCCGCATGATGATATTGCCAAGGGATATTTTTTCGAATCCGACATGCTTTTCAGATTGTATGAACTCAATGCCGTGGTCCGTGATGTTTCGATGCGCGCGAAGTACGGCGAAGAAGTCAGCCATCTGGTCGTGCACCGGGTCTTCTGGGCGTTCCTGTTCGGGCACCTCAGGAACAGCTGGCGGCGAATCATTGATACCTATTTCATCCGCGAAATCGGTATTGCTTCACTGGAGTTGCTGATTGGTGCGGTACTGTTTCCCGCCGGCTGTCTCTATGGTGCTTTCCGCTGGTGGCAAAGCATTCATACCGGTGTCCCGGCTACAGCCGGGACGGCAATCCTTTCCGCCATGGGGATCATTGTCGGCGTGCAGTTGCTGCTGGCGTTTCTCGGCCACGATACCCGTCGTGTGCCGACCAACCCCGTTCATCTCGACAACGACGATCCCGCCTGGCGCAATTAGGGAACTGCTCTCATATCTCCGGGACGATCAGGTCGGGCCGAATGCCCGATGCAGCGATGCATTCGGCAACATCCATATCCCGCATCACGCCATGCTTCGTTACCAGCGCCGTAGCGAAGCCGGCGGCGGCACCGCCCAGAATATCCGTATGCAGCGTGTCGCCGACCATCAGGATGCGGCGGCGGTCCACGCCATCGGGCAGCGCGTCGATGATCACGTCGAAGGCATTGCCGAAGGGCTTGCCGAAGAAGTGCGGTTGGATTCCGAGCGCATCGGCGATTTCGTGCGCGAAGGCACCTGGCTGCAGGTAAAATCCAGCCTCGTTCGGCGCCACCAGATCAGGATTGCCGATCAGCAGCGGGCGCGGCCTGTGGTCCAGCGCATCCATCAGTGACCGTTGTCGCGCTTCGGTCCAGCCACTGGAACTGAGCAGCATAAATCCGTCGGCGTCCCGTAACGCCGCCTCATCCAGCGGCTGGGTGCGGCATGGCAGTTCGCCGACACCTGCATTCTCGGGTGCGCCGACCGCCCAGCGCATTCCGGCGTCATAATCCGGCAGCGCGCGGGTCAGAATCGTCCGTGACGTGATGATCTCGGACTCTTCAAAATCATATCCCAGGTCCTGATAGTGGTGCCTGTAATGACCGGAAGGCAGGCTTGCCGAATTGGTCAGCACGAACACCCGCTTGCCGGCGTTGCGAAAGGCTTTGATCCGTTCGGCGGCCCACTGCACCGGCGTATTTCCGACATTCAGGACACCAAAGGAATCGAACACGAAAACATCGTAGTCGCCTGAGACCGGTTGCAGAGTGTCACTGTGCTTCGACCCCTCAGGAAACGTGGCAGCGGGCAGTCGCGGGCGAATTTCCTGATAACGATTAAAGGTCCAGGTGGAATCGACATCAGTTCTCATCGGCAAGCCACCTTTTGTTCACGCACGAATCAGGCCCGTAAATACGGGGAAAAACCTATTGTAGACAATGCTTTATAGATTTACAGGCGAATGCCGGAATATTCCGTTGGCAAACGCCTGCATGATCGGCAATATCAATTGTCATAAAAACGTAACATAATTGCGAACGTGACATAACAGAAAACATGACAGTAAGCGTGACACAAACGTCACCACCGAGTTTGGGAGGTTTACATGAAAAAGTTACTTGGCACCGCACTTGCTGCGGCCCTGCTGCTGTTTAGCGGCCACGCCTTCGCTGAAGATTGCCCGCGCAGCTTTCTCGACCAGCAATATTGCGACCGTGACGGCGATCTGACCGCTGATCTGCCGACCGACAAGAGCAAGATCGTCAATCCGGGTACAATCATCTTCGCCTATACCCCGGTTGAAGACCCTGCCGTTTATGCCAAGGTGTGGGATGGCTTCATCCAGCACATGGCAAAAACAACCGGCAAGAAAGTGGTCTTTTTCCCGGTCCAGTCCAATGCCGCGCAAATCGAAGCGATGCGTTCGGGCCGCCTGCATGTCGCTGGCTTCAACACCGGTTCCAACCCGATTGCGGTTGCCTGCGCCGGTTTCGTTCCGTTCGCCATGATGGCCGCCAAAGACGGCTCATACGGCTACGAGATGGAAATCATCGTCCCCGCCGACAGCGCCATCAAAACGCCTGCCGATCTGAAGGGGCATACACTGGCCTTCACCTCGCCGACGTCCAATTCCGGCTTCAAGGCACCTTCAGCGCTGCTTAAATCCGAGTTCGGCCTCGAAGCCGACAAGGACTTCAAGACGGCGTTCTCCGGCAAGCACGACAACTCCGTGCTCGGCGTTGCCAACAAGGATTATGAATCAGCCGCCGTCGCCAACTCGGTGATGAACCGGATGGTTCAGCGCGATGTCGTCAAAAAGGAAGCGATCCGTTCGATCTACAAATCGCAAACCTTCCCGACCACCGGTTATGGTCTGGCCCACAACCTTGATCCGGCCGTTGCCGCAAAAATCAAGGAAGCCTTCTTCACCTTCCCGTGGGATGGTTCCGATCTCCAGAAGGAATTCAAGAAGGAAGGCAAGTTCATCCCGATCACCCACAAGAAGGATTGGGAAGTCATCCGCAAAATCGATGCTGCCAATGGCGTCAAGTACGACTGCAAGTAAGTCGTCACAGAAACCAGGTTGAGGGGTGCCGGCGACAAGGCCGGCACCCTCTTAACGCACAAGGGGGCAATCGGGCATGTTGCGACTGGTCGATCTCGTCAAACAATACAAGACCGGCGACAAGGCACTCAAGCATGTGAACCTTGAAGTGCCGGATGGTCAGGTCATGGCCTTGATCGGCCCTTCCGGTGCCGGCAAATCAACCCTGATCCGTTGCGTCAACCGCCTCGTCGAACCGACATCGGGCAAGATTTATCTGGGCGACAAGGAACTGACGTCGCTCAGCCAGGGGGCTTTACGCAAGGCGCGCCGGCGCATGGGCATGATTTTTCAGGAATATGCCCTGGTCGAACGTCTGACGGTGATGGAGAACGTGCTGTCCGGCCGGCTTGGTTATGTGCCGTTCTGGCGCAGCTATTTCCGCAAATTTCCGCAATCCGATATCGATGAAGCGTTCCGCCTGCTGGCCCGCGTCGGTCTTGATCACATGGTCGACAAACGTGCCGACGAACTTTCCGGCGGTCAACGCCAGCGCGTCGGCATCTGCCGTGCGCTGATCCAGAATCCGGAGCTTCTGCTGGTCGACGAGCCGACGGCGTCGCTGGATCCGAAGACGTCACGCCAGATCATGCGGCTGGTCTGCGAGCTCTGCAAGGAACGCGGCCTCGCCGCGATCATCAATATTCATGACGTACTGCTGGCACAGATGTTTGCCGAGCGCATCGTCGGCCTGCAACTCGGCGAGATCGTTTATGACGGACCGCCGGATGGCCTGACACCGGACGTGCTGACGCAGATCTATGGCGAGGAAGATTGGGAAGCGACCATTGCCAAGGTCGAGGACGAAGAAGAAGAAGACGTCGTCCCATGACCACACTTGCCACACCGCACCGGCACTGGAAAAAACAGCCGTTCATCAAAAGCCCGCTGTTGCGCTGGGGGCTGGTTGTCGGCGGGACCTTTTATCTGGCGATTGTTTTCGGCACCATGGATGTCAACTGGGGGCGTGTTGCCGACGGCATTCCGCGCGGCCAGCGTTTCCTTGCCTCGTTCTTCCCGCCTGATTTCACCTCGCGCGCCGAAGATATTTTCGACGGCATTCTGGAAAGCATGTGGATCACCATCATATCGACGGTCGTCGGCATCCTGATTTCCATTCCGGTCGGACTTGGCGCTGCCCGCAATCTGTCACCGCGCCCGGTCTATCTGTTTTCGCGTGCCGTCCTTGCCGTTTCCAGGACCTTCCCCGAGATCATCATCGCGCTGTTCGCCGTCAAACTGTTCGGGTTCGGTCCGTTCGCCGGATTTATCGCCCTCTCGGTCGGCACCATCGGCTTCTACGGCAAGCTTCTGGCCGAAGACATCGAGGATATGGACCCCTCGCAGGCGGAAGCCGTCAAGGCGACCGGGGCCAGCTGGCTGCAATGGCTCAATTACGCCGTACAGCCGCAGGTCATGCCGCGCATGATCGGTCTCGGCATGTACCGGCTCGACATCAATTTCCGTGAATCGGCGGTCGTCGGCATCGTCGGCGGCGGCGGCATCGGCGCAACCTTGCTGACATCCTTTGACCGTTATGAGTTTGATTCCGCGGCGGCGATCCTGCTGGTCATCATTTTTATCGTCATGGGCGTCGAGTATTCATCCAGCTACATCAGGAAGTGGGTACAGTAATCATGCCGGTCACAGAAACAGCCGGCACCCGGCTCTGGAAGCGGCGCGACCGCAAGACGCAGCTGACGGTCTGGGCCGTACAGCTGGGCTGCCTGATGGTGTTCAGCTATTGCTGGTCTCTGGTCTCCGACAAGACCATCTGGGAATTCGTCTACGACGCGCCAACCCAGGCCGGTGATATGGCGTCCCGCATGGTACCGCCAGCCTGGAACTACATGGACAAACTGTGGCTGGCGATTTGGGACACCATCAATATCGCCACCCTGGGGACGTTGATGGCGGTCGTACTGGCGTTTCCCATCGCCTTTCTGGCGGCCCGCAACACCACGCCGTCGAAGGTCTTCATCAGGCCGATTGCGTTGTTCATCATCGTCTCGTCGCGTTCCATCAACTCGCTGTTGTGGGCGCTGATGCTGGTGACGATCATCGGTCCCGGCGTGCTTGCAGGCGTGCTGGCGATCGGCTTTCGCTCGATCGGCTTTTGCGCCAAGCTGCTGTATGAGGCGATCGAGGAAATCGACGTCAGCCAGGTCGAGGCGATCACCGCAACCGGTGCCACCGGTCCGCAGATTCTTCATTATGGTATTGTGCCGCAAATCATGCCGGCCTTCGCAGGGATTTCCGTGTTTCGCTGGGATATCAACATCCGGGAATCCACCGTCCTCGGTCTGGTCGGCGCCGGCGGCATCGGCCTGCAGTTGAGCGCCTCCATCAATAACGTTGCCTGGACCCAGGTTTCGCTGATTTTGCTGGTGGTTCTCGGCACCGTCATCGTCAGCGAATGGGTCTCGGCAAAGGTCCGCCACGCCATCATTTAAGCCCGTTGCCGTTTTGTGCATAAGTGCCGCCCATGTGCTCTGTGTTGACTCTCAATGGCGAAGATGATTCCCTGAAATCCGCTATGACATACCTTTGAGGTTAGATTTGATGCGGTTAAGAACTTTAGCATTCGGTATACTTGTCACGAGTGCCCTGATGTCCACGACACCGCTTCGGGCTGAAGGGCTTGAAGTCCACGCCGTGGCGTTTGCCGAACTGCCGAAGGGTTCCGCCATCAACGTCGAGATTTTCGACGATGCGAAGGAAAATCAGGACCTCAAGGCGCTGTTCGAGGACGAACTCCGCTCCGCAGGCTACAACGTCACGGAAAAAGGTCGCCTGATTCTCAGCTTCGAGACCCGCGACACGTCGGGAAAATGGAGTGGCGGCGGCCCTAACCGACTGATTGAAATGCGAAACTCCGACAATCATACCGGCAAGGATGCTCCCGAAGTGCGCCTCAGCATATTCGATTCACAGCGTGGCGGCATCCTGAACCCGAATCGGGACCAGGGCATTACGCAGGTCGCACCGGGTGAATTCCGCATCGATGTCGTCATCGAAGACCGCACCAACGGTCGCCGTCTATGGCAAGCCTGGAGCTCGACAAACGACAACGCCGGCGCCGAAGATACTGTTTTCCACCGCTCAATGGTCAAACCGATCATTCAGACGATCGGCAAAAGCACCCAAAACTAGATACTTCCGCAGAATTCGGCACGGTACAGGCCTCGCCGAACCTTGCCCTTCTCCCGCAAAACCGCTACGAAACGTTGACGTATGCGTGATGCCTGTCTGGCATTGCGCGGGGAACATCAATGGACTTCGATAGATGACGAAACCGACGGAAAAAGCCCTATTGCCCGCCGGCCTGACGGATGGGTTGCCCCCTGAAGCGGCTTTCGAGGCTGACATTCGTGAACGGCTTGTTTCCGCATTCGTGCAGCGTGGCTTTGACCGGGTCTCACCGCCTCTGGTCGAGTTCGAAGATAACCTGCTGGCCGGCACCGGTGCCGCCATGTCCGGTCAGACATTCCGGCTGATGGACCCGGTCTCGCAGCGTATGATGGGGCTCCGCGCCGACATCACCCCGCAGGCGGCCCGAATCGCCACAACCCGGCTGGCGCACGAGCCTCGTCCCTTAAGGCTGTGCTATGGCGGTGAGGTTTTGCGCATCAAAGGCTCGCAACTGCGCCCCGAGCGGCAATTCACCCAGGCCGGCGCCGAACTGATCGGCACCAGCGATGCCCGCGCCGATGCGGAAATGGTGCTGATGGCGGCTGAAACCCTGAATGCGCTTGGAATTGAAAACATCAAAGTCGATCTGTGCCAGCCGACGCTGGTGCCGCTGGTGATGCAAAGCCTGTCCATCGAAGGGGCCGCCGCCCACGAAATGCGCGCCGCCCTTGATGCCAAGGACGCGGCGGAGGTCAAAGCCCTTTCGGAAGCTTTCGGCCCCGAAGCCAAGAGCCTTTTCGTCGCCCTGCTGGCTGCGTCCGGCCCTGTCGAGAAAGTCAGCGGGCCGATTGCCAAGCTGCCGTTAAGCGGTGCCGCCGCCGAAGCCCGCGATGCCCTGCTGGCCACCGTCAAATTGATCGAACAAGCTGACCCTGCTCTTGATCTGACCCTTGATGCTGTTGAGAACCGGGGCTTTGAATATCATTCCGGCGTAACGTTCACGCTGTTTGCACCCGGTGTCCGGGGCGAACTTGGCACCGGTGGCCGCTATATCGCCGGATTGAGTGACACCCGCCAGGCCAACACCGACGGCGAAGCGGCAACCGGGTTTACGCTGTTCCTCGACAGCATCCTGCGTGCCTTGCCCAGACCAGATGCCGCATCTAAGGTTTATCTGCCGGACGGCGTCTCGCGCGCCACCGGAGAAGAACTCCGCCGTCAGGGCTTCCGCACGTTGCAGGGATACGCAACCGGCTCGGCAGCAAAAGCCGAAGCGGCGCGGCTGGAATGCACACATTTACTGGTCGACGGCACACCCGTGCCGCTCGACGGCCTCTGATTTAAAGGAGACAGTTCGTATGGCCAACGTCGTAGTCATCGGCTCGCAATGGGGCGATGAAGGAAAAGGCAAGATCGTCGACTGGTTGTCGGAACGCGCCGATGTCGTGGTACGTTTTCAGGGCGGCCACAATGCCGGTCATACCCTTGTCATCGATGGCGTGACCTACAAGCTGAGCCTTTTGCCGTCCGGCATTGTCCGCAAGGGCAAGCTGTCGATCATCGGCAACGGCGTCGTCGTCGATCCGTGGGCGCTGATGCTGGAAATCGATAACATCCGCAAGCTTGGCGTTGAAGTCAGCCCGAAAAACCTGCGCGTTGCCGAGAACTGCCCGCTGATCCTGCCGTTGCACAGAAATCTCGATCAGGTCCGCGAACAGGCTGCCGGCAAGGCAAAGATCGGCACCACCGGTCGCGGCATCGGTCCGGCCTATGAAGACAAGACCGCCAGACGTGCCATCCGTGTCGGTGATCTTGCCGACACCGACGTGCTGGCCGACAAGGTCGATGCGTTGCTGTTCCACCACAACGCCCTGTTGCGCGGCCTCAATATGCCGGAAGTCGACCGTGCAGCACTGCTGCAGGAACTGAATGATATGGCACCGTTGCTGTTGCCGTATGCGACGACCGTATGGCAGGACCTCGACAACATGCGCCGCAAGGGCAACCGGATTCTGTTCGAAGGGGCCCAGGGCACCATGCTCGACATCGATCACGGCACCTATCCGTATGTAACCTCGTCCAATACCGTCGCCGGTCAGGCGGCCATCGGTTCGGGTCAGGGTCCGAATGCCATCAATTACGTGCTCGGCATCACCAAGGCCTATACAACGCGCGTCGGGTCCGGTCCGTTTCCGACCGAACTGACCGATGCGGTTGGCGAAGAACTGGGTGCCAAAGGCCGCGAATTCGGTGTCGTCACTGGTCGCAAACGCCGCTGCGGCTGGTTTGATGCGGTGCTGGTGCGTCAGGCCGTCAAGGTCAACGGCATTACCGGCATTGCCCTGACCAAGCTTGACGTGCTCGATGGTCAGAAGGAACTCAAGGTCTGTGTCGGTTATGACATCGACGGCACCAGGATCGATCACCTGCCGGCCTCGACGGTCCGTCAAAGCCGCGTCACGCCTATCTATGAAACCATGGAAGGCTGGCAGGAAAGCACCCAGGGAGCGCGTTCGTGGGCCGAACTGCCGGCAACCGCGATCAAGTACATCCGCCGCATCGAGGAGTTAATCGAAGCGCCGGTGGCCCTGCTGTCGACCAGCCCGGAACGCGACGACACGATTCTCGTGCACGACCCGTTCGAGGACTAGGATTTAGACCCGATCCCGAAGCGGCCCCCATGTCTTATGGGGGCCGTCCGGGCGGATGCGGCGATCAGACCGTGAATTTGGCGACTTTCTTCGGGTCCCATTCAATACCAAGGCCCGGACCTCTGGGCGTCACCATGCCGCCGGTAACGTCATAGGCCTGTTTCAACAGCGGCCGCGTCTTGTCGAGGTATTCCAGCCAATGCGCACCTTTGGTCGCACCAAGAGCATGCGCACTGACTTCGACAAAAGCATGGCTTGAGACCGGCAAAGCCGCGGCTTCAGCCATTTTCGCCGTCGCCATCCAGCCGCCGAAACCGCCGATTTTCATCATGTCCGGCATGATGTAGTCGCTGGCCCCGGCACGGATTGCATTCTCCGCACCTGCCGGAAACCACCAGTTCTCACCGGTCTGCACCTTGATCGGGCTTTTCGCCCGGACCGCAGCATGACCGGCAAGGTCTTCCGCGGGCACCGGCTCCTCGAGCCAATAGATATCGTAAGGTGCCAGCTTTTCGGCGACGTCCAGGGCACGGCGCACATCCAGAGACTGATTGTAATCGATCATCAAACTGACATCGGGGCCGATGACCGAGCGAACGGCGCGGACACTGGCAATATCCTTGTCGACATCACCGATGCCGAGCTTGATCTTGATCCCCTTGAAGCCGCTTTCAAGACTGGCATCCAGCAATCCGAGATCCGTTTCGGGATCAATGAACCCAAAACTGTCATAGGCGCGAATCGGTTTGTTCTCGCCCCCCAGCAGCTGGCACACCGACTTGCCGTCAAACTTGCCGAGGATATCCCACAGCGCCATCTCTACGCCGGAAAAGTACATGCCGAGCAATCCCTGGATACCAAGCAACCGGAACGTCGACTGGAAATCTGCAAATTGCCGTGCCGGATCAATCGTCGCCCCCAGAAACATCCCGGAAACGTTCGCATGAACACCGGCCATCGCCGCCAGCATTTTAGGCGTATAGGTAAAAATATAGGCAGAACCGGTGATATCGGCATCCGTCTCGACATCAATCAGGCACAGCGCCGCCCCCGGCAGGGTTCCCGATGCTGTTCGCATCGGCCGCGACAACGGCACCGACACCGGGGTTAATCGTAGCGCCCTTATTTTTGGTAAATCCATCGCGATTCCCTCTGCCCAAGCCGTAATTCAATATTTTGAGAATTAACCATATACGCCAGACAATGCAGGAAAAGCTTGCGATTTTTATCAAATAGAGATTCAATGATGGTGTTAGCCGGAGAGAAACTCTTTCGGCCAAGGTGCCGGGTTACTTGGTTTTGTGATCCGGTGTAATTCTTGAGGGTCGCGTGCATGGCAGAAGAGCCTTTTGACGCGGACGAGATGGAAGAACTTGCCCCTGCTCGTGGCGGTTCAGCCGTTCTTCGTGATCGCTTTTTAGTCAACGGTGACAAACCGTTGCCCAAGCTTGATTCGCCGAATGCCCGCGCATTCATGGCGGAGGACAGGCACGACCTGTCGCGTGACCTCTTTGCCCTCGTCTGTACCCCCGGCATCCCCATCCGGACCAGTGCCATCCGGCAACTGAAATCGACGCCCGGACAAGGCGTCATGGAACTCGTTGAGGCGGATAACGCTTTCTGGCCGATCATCGGACAGCGCACCATGATCATCATCTACGAACGGCCGATGGGCGGGCGCGTTATCGACCAGATCACCAGCGGACAGGTGCGTATCACGGAATACGACATCCCCCGCAAGATCATCCAGCCGCTGGTAGACGGTCTCAGGCACATGAAGCTCCTCAATACCGCGCATCGCGCGGTACGACCGGACAACATCTATTTCCTCGACGCGGACTGTCAGGAAATTGTACTCGGCGATTGCGTGACGGCCCCCGAAGGCTTTGACCAGCCGTTGATGTTCGAACCGCTTGAGCGCGCCCTGGCCAACCCGGCCGGCAGAGGTGTCGGATCGATCGCCGACGACATGTATGCCCTTGGTGCCTCGCTTGTTGTCCTGACATTGGGCAGCAACCCGATTGAACGCATGAAGGGCGAGGACCTGCTGTTCCGCCGCACCAATCTGGGCAGCTATGCGGCGATCTGCAGCAATGCGCGCATTCCGCTATCTCTGCTGGAGCCGATGCGCGGTTTGCTGTCGGACATTCCTTCTGAGCGCTGGGGCCTTGATCATATCACCATGTGGCTGAACGGGATCAAGCAGACCGCGTCCCAGAAAAAACCCGTCCGCAAAGGCGAAACCCCGTTCCGTTTTGGCGGTCGCGAGCATACCAACGTCCGCACGCTGGCCCACGCCTTCAACCGGCAGATTCCGGAAACCGTAAAGATACTGAATGACGAAACGTTCCACGCCTGGCTGAAACGCTCGGCCGGAGAAAGTGAGCTCTCCGACACGCTCAAGGGTTTTGTCGACACCGCGAATTTCCACAAGGAAGACTATCAGGGCACCGAGGATTATCTTGTGGCCCTGTGCTGTGCGGCAATGGATCCAAGCGGGCCTATACGTTACAAGGGCCTGTCGGTATATCTGGACGGTATCGGCCCGATGCTGGCGATGGAATTCATCCGCAATGGCAGCGTTCAGGTGCTGACGGAAATTATCAATCGCGATATTTATCAGTTCTGGTCAAGCGACCGCACGGTGTTCCTGGACACCATCGAAACGTCCAGACTATACGTCCAGATGAAGGTCTGGCTTTCCAACAGCGATCCGGGTCAGGGACTGGAACGCTGCCTCTATGAATTGAACCCCGGCCTCTCATGCCAAAGCCCGCACATCATCGAAGACAGTATCGTCAGCATCGAAGACCTGCTGCCGGCACTTGATCGCGCCGCCAATCATATCGAAGGCAAGGCGAAGCCGATGGACCGGCATGTGTCGGCGTTTGTCGCCGCCCATTTTGTCGAAGACATCCAGCCGCACCTGCGTGCCCTGGCGGCAACCAAGGAAAGCACCTCGGTAATCGGCATGCTGAGCCTGCTGGCCTTTCTGCAGTGGAAACTGAAATGCGAACCGGTATACGGCCTCGCCAGCTGGGTCGGCGGTCTGCTGGGACCGGCGATCAATGCCTATCACAACCGCTCTACGCGCCGCGAACTTGAAAAAGAAATTCCGAAACTGGTTCGCCGCGGCAGCCTGCCGGATCTGTTTGACCTGATCGACAATGCGGAAAAGCGGCGCGAAGACCAGGATGGTTATGCGGATGCACTGGTCGAATACATCGCCTGCGCCGATGAAATCGTCGACATCGAGGGCTCAGGCTCGGAACTCGTCATCAAGGCTGAAAAAACCGGCCAGCGGACAGCGGCGACAATTTCCATCATCACCACCATGATCGCGGTGACGATTATCTTCTTCTCCGAGATATTGTGAGGGCCTGATGAACATTAAAGTTCTCACCTGGACACTGCTGATCACGCTGTTGCTGCTCGTCGCCGCCTTGCCGACGGTGATGCTGATCGCGTTCGGCATGCTGCCCGGAATCGTCGCGGCAATCGTCGACCGCACCGAGGATCGCTCGGGGACGTTCTGTGTTGGCGGGCTTAATTTCTGCGGTGTCTTCCCTTATCTGATGAAGCTTTGGCTCGAAGACAACAGCCTTGGTCAATCGATGCATATGCTGACCGACGTGTTTGTGCTGGCCGTCATGTATGGCGGGGCCTGCATGGGCTGGATGCTGTATCTGTCGTTGCCGCCGGTAATCGCGTCGTTCATTCAGGTGATGTCGGAACGCAGGCTTGAGCAGTTGCGGGCGGCGCAACGTAAGATCCTCGACGAATGGGGTGACGAGATCATCACCGATGCCGATCTTGGCGGCGGCAGTGCACCAGCACCGGCACCGCAGCAGAATTCTAAAAGGCGGGTACCGGCTGCAGCCTGAACCGTCAGTGCGCCCGTTCAACCATCAACGCGGCCACGGTCCCGACACCGAATTCACTCTCAAGCACGAACGTCGCATTCATCCGTTCGGCCAGTGACACCACAATCGGCAGACCCAGTCCGGTGCCCTGCTCCTTACGGGTCAGTTCATTTTCAACCTGCATGAACGGCTCGGTAATTTTCGCCAGCATTTTGGCAGGGATGCCGATGCCCTGATCGCGCACTGCAATTCTGATTTTACCGGCGACGTCACTGACCGCAATCGTCACCGCGCTGCCGGGGTTTGAGAATTTCACCGCATTGCTCAGAAGATTCAGTAATATCTGCCGCATGGCGCGGCTGTCGGCGCGAATTTCAGCAAGGTCCGGCGGCAAGTCGACGACCAGACTGATGCCCTTTTGCGAGGCCCGCTCCATAATCAACCGCACCGCATTATGGATGATCGGCGTCAGGTCAAGGTTCTGGACATCAATCCTGAAGTGCCCGGCTTCGATCTTCGACATGTCGAGAATGTCGTTGATGATATCCAGTAAAAGCCGGCCACTGGCATTGATGTCCTCGGCATATTCCTTGTAAACCGAAACTCCGTGGGGTCCGAACGTTTCGGAAGAAATCATTTCGGAAAAACCGATGATCGCATTCAACGGCGTTCGGAGTTCGTGACTCATATTGGCCAGAAACCGGGATTTCGCGGCATTCGCCAGCTCGGCGGCCTCTTTCGCCTCGGCCAGTTCGCGCGTCTTGCTTTCGGCCTGCGCCATCCCCAGCCGCAAAATCCCCATCGAGTTGCCGATCCCGTGATAGGTGTTTCCCTGCATGATGACGAAGCCGTCCTCAAGTGCGCTCGGGGCTTCGGTAAGGACCCGGCGCCTCAGTTCGTCGATCGGCGTCAAGGCATCGACCACCAGCGGCGTCGCGATCATCAAACGGGAAACCGGGCGGCGGGCATAGACGGCATGGCCGAACTGACGGGAAAAATTGAGAAACACCCGTTTACGCGTCAGCAGGCCGACGACCTGGTCATGATCGATGACCGGCACTGCGCTCAATCCTGGGTCCTGATTGAAGATTTCGATTACCGCCGAGCCCGGCAGGTGCGACGGCACCGGCTCGACATACCGCGATATCGCTTCAAGATTGAAATGCTGGCCCTTGGCGTCACAGGTCATTCCGGGGATCGATTCATTCAGGATTTCAGACTGGAACACTGCGGCGGCTGAGTACGTCATTTTTTGCTTTTGCTCCGAACTGAGAATCTCGGCACCGGTATCCGGCACACGGAGAAGTGACGATATCGTAAGGGCATTTCGATTTTGTGACAGATTTGAGGGATTTAAGGGCCATACCAACGTGCCCTTGACCCGGACGAAGATTAGCCGCACGATTAGAGCGTAATTTGTTCCGCGGGGGGTCCTGGTTAACAGGGCTGAGAGTCCGCCTTATCACAAGCATATGTGGCAAAACACATACAAGTGCTGTGAATCGGCGGTGACCCGTCGAACCTGATCCGGGTGATACCGGCGTAGGGATCGGAACCTGAACGTTAATCCCGTTCATCCCTCCTGAAACCGCCCGGGTCCCATTGTATATTTGGAGAGGACCCAAGATGAACGTTATACGCAAACCCGCCAATGCCGACGTGACGCACGGCCCGCTGCCGGCGTCCGAAAAATTCTATGTGCCGGGCGACCGCCTCGGCGGCATCGGCGTGCCGATGCGCCGCATTCACGTCCATGAAAGCGCCAAGGAAGCTCCGCTGACGGTCTATGACACGTCCGGCATCTATACCGATCCCGCCGCGCGCATCGATATCGACACCGGCCTGCCGCGTATCCGCGAAGGCTGGATCGAAGCCCGCGGCGATACCGAATTCTATCAGGGCCGTGATATCAAACCGGAAGACAACGGCAACGTCGCCGGTGAAAAACTGGTACCGCAGTTCCCGACCGCCAATCCGCCGCGCCGCGCCAAGAAAGGCGTCAAATGCATCTCGCAGATGGCCTATGCGCGTCAGGGAATCATCACGCCGGAAATGGAATACGTGGCAATCCGCGAGAACATGCTGCGTGATCTGACCCCGGAAGAGGCCGCCAAACTGAAGGCCGAAGCCGAGCGCTGGGGTGCCGAAATCCCCGACGTGGTGACGCCCGAGTTCGTTCGCGACGAGGTTGCCCGCGGTCGTGCCATCATCCCCAACAACGTCAACCACCCGGAATCCGAGCCGATGGCCATCGGCCGCAATTTCCTGGTCAAGATCAACGCCAACATCGGCAACTCCGCCGTCACCTCGTCGGTCGCCGATGAAGTCGACAAGATGGTATGGGCGATCCGCTGGGGCGCCGACACCGTCATGGATCTTTCGACCGGTCGCAACATTCACAACATCCGCGACTGGATCATCCGCAACTCGCCGGTGCCGATCGGCACCGTGCCGATCTATCAGGCGCTTGAAAAAGTCGAACGCGCCGAAGACCTGACGTGGGAAATCTACCGCGACACGCTGATCGAACAGTGCGAACAGGGCGTCGATTACTTCACCATCCACGCCGGCATCCGGCTCCGTCACATCCATCTGACCGCCGATCGCGTCACCGGCATCGTCAGCCGTGGCGGCTCGATCATTTCCCAGTGGTGCCTGGCGCATCACAGGGAGAGCTTCCTCTACGAGAAGTTCGACGAAATCTGCGACATCATGGCCGCCTATGATGTGGCGTTCTCGCTGGGTGACGGGTTCCGCCCCGGCTCCGGCGCCGACGCCAACGACGCGGCGCAGTTTGCCGAGCTGGAAACGCTGGGCGAGCTGACCAAAGTCGCCTGGGCCAAGGACGTTCAGGTGATGATCGAAGGCCCCGGCCACGTGCCGATGCACAAGATCAAGATGAATATGGAAAAGCAGCTCAAGGTGTGCGGCGAAGCACCGTTCTATACCCTGGGACCGCTCGTCACCGACATCGCACCGGGCTACGACCACATCACGTCGGGTATTGGTGCGGCGATGATCGGCTGGTACGGCACCGCCATGCTTTGCTACGTCACGCCGAAGGAGCATCTCGGTCTGCCGGATCGCAACGACGTCAAGGAAGGCGTGGTCACCTACAAGATCGCGGCGCATGCCGCCGATCTGGCCAAGGGTCATCCAGGGGCGGCGGCACGCGATGAAGCGCTTTCCCGTGCCCGCTTTGAATTTCGCTGGGAAGACCAGTTCAATCTGGGTCTCGATCCCGACCGGGCGCGTGACTTCCACGACCAGACGATGCCGAAGGACGCGCACAAGACGGCGCACTTCTGCTCCATGTGCGGACCGAAGTTCTGCGCCATGGAAATCACCAACCTGGTGCGCGATTACGCCAAGGAAGGCATGGACGAAATGTCGAAAAAGTTCATCGACGAAGGGTCCGAACTGTACAAGGAAGAATACAAGGACGAGGCCGAAAAGCTCGCCGCTGCCGGCGACGACGACTGAGTCTTTCGGTTAAGGAATCAAGCCCTCATCCCAATCAAAGGATGGGGGCTTTTTCTTTGCCCCCTCACCTTTGCGACACACGCAACCGTCATCCCAAACCTGATTTGGGATCCATGCCTTCACACAACTATCGTGTCGGGTCTTTATGGGTCCTGAATCCAGTTCAGGACGACGTTGTTAATCTGACGGCTTCGTCATTGCATCAACAGTGGCCTTGCCCTCGCCGCCAAAGCGCGTGCACAGCCAGCCGATCAGCGGACCGACGACGGGCCAGAACCACGGCAACATGAAGAAACCGATGATGCCGAGCACGAACCAAATACGTCAACTAGGCAGGTTTCTTGAACATAAGTTTCAGTACATTGCGATACCGATTCAATTGGATTCCCAGTTCAAACTGTTCAAGATCTTTTAATTTTGTAAATTCAACTTGTTCAAAAGGCCACGATATCCATGCAGAAGAATACTCCAAATAAATTTTGTCTACGCTTAGTGGAATCGGTAAAAACAATTTCCTCAATCCAACGGTTTCGTTGGATCCGACTTTACTTTTTTTCATGTGACCGCATGCAATAATATAAATCGGCGGCGTATCTTCCAATAGCGTCAACGCAGATAAATAAAGTTCTTCTTTTTTGCATGAACCGATTTCTTCCATCAATCGTGACTTCGCCATCGCAACAACAGCCTCCGAACTCGCAGTCTTCTCTGCGTAAATTCGCATCACTCTCTCCCAATCATCCGGCGACTGCCCTTTAGGGTACTCACGATAGTCGTAAGTCGAACCCTCATTTTTTTCGGAGATAACGCTTTGCTTCTGCCTGTTATCGGACTCTGCCCAACTCGGATATGGGGTTAAAAAAGTCCCTACGCTTCCGCTGACAAATCCTAACATCTGAAAAGGATCGTTAGGGTTTTTATAAACATGCAAATAGTAAGGATTTGATATACAGCCAGCTATGAGAAAAACGATAGATACGATTAAAAACCTTAGTATTCTTTGCTTCATTTCACCCTCAATTGCGCAACATACGCCCAAATTTTTATAAACCATTCAGAAGACAGGCCTTAAATCCTCATCTACAGCAATGACCGCATACTGATGCGGGTTCTTTTTGCGCTTGAACATAGTCGGTTTGTCGGCAAACGCGCTCTACTACTCAACCCGTTTAGCCTTAATAGAACTAAACCGCTTGACCATTAATTTTAGCTCATCCTCTGATACCGGCCACGTTGCTTTATCGGTAACGTCATATTTTTCGCCGCGCCAGTTTTGATAAATTTTCAGGTTCGTACCAAATGGCTTCGCAAGGAGCATCAATGTAATTTCTCCCTTCCCCTCACCATATCCAAGGTTTTCCGGCCCATGGGGAGAGTTTTGGCAAAAGATAATGACCATAGTACGATTTTGCGAAGACATAACCGTCTGTATTTTTAGGTGCTCGCGCCCACAAACCTGCGCATATATGCCAAGGGTGGAGAACAGGAAGGTCTTGAAGTCCAAATCCGCAGTTTTAACGCCGGCTACCGCGTACAGCTTCGTCCACGATTCGAACTTCTCGCCCTTCGGAATTTGTTCAATGATGTAAGAATTTGGCTTGGCATCACGATAATATTCACTCGCATGAAGCATCCGTTCGTCTTGCCAGCTCGGTGCCGGGTACACCACGAGGGTATCGAAAATTTTTACCTGCTGAGTAAGTTTCTCTGGCCCGAAATCTTCTGCTGCCAGCATTGGTACAAATTGAATGCTCAATATCAGAGCACAAATGCCCTTAAAGATTAAATTCATCCCCACTCCCCCTGTTAAAAAAATCACGACAAGGCTAACACTCTCAGAAACTCTTATTAAGAGAATTGTGAAGATCAGTTCTAATTAATTGATCCATACGCCGGATCGCATTGTCGACGGGATTTTTAAAAACAGCGGCGCGGAGAGCGCAACCGCCCGTATTGGCTGCGTGAACCGCATCCGGCATTGCTAGAGATCAGGGACAATCCCTCCTCACCCGGCGCGCTGACGCGCACCCCTCTCCTTCGGGAGAGGATGGCGCGAAGCGCCGGGTGAGGGGCTGATTAATCCGGCTTCGACATTGCATCAACAGTGGCCTTGCCCTCGCCGCCAAAGCGCGTGCACAGCCAGCCGATCAGCAAACCAACAACAGCACCTTCAAAAACGCCCCAATAGGGGGTCGTCAGCATGCCGTCCGGGCCGAACACCGCATCCATCAGCGCCTGCATTTCCGACCATGCGATGAGGATCAAAAGCAGGTTCATCCAGGACCCGATCAGGGTGCTGCGAAACCACCACGGCAACGGCAGGTGGAGTATCGGGTGCCAGGTGACGACGCCGAATACTGCGATCACGGCACCGACAGTCGCGTACCAGAACAGAAAGCCGATGCGCAGATGCATCCCGACATCAGGCCAGAAAAACGGCAGCATGAAGAAACCGATGATGCCGAACGCAAAACCGACCGACTTGCCGATGGCGATACGGGTCAAAAGTGACGGATTGCCGAAAAGCATGTCGCCCTCCTACCGATTGTGAATTCTTGAGGCGGGTATGGTCACATGTCTGCCGGGATTGGCCATTGATGGAGATCAATTGCCCATTGAAAGCCGCCCTTCCCCCTGTCCCTCTCCCGAGGGAGAGGGAACGCACGCATGAAAACCCCTCTCCCTCGGGTGAGGGTGGCGCGAAGCGCCGGGCGAGGGGCTTAAATCAGGCTGCCCGAAAAGCCGTCTTGAAGCGCATCCGGCATTCCATCGGGTTCATGTTGCGTTTGAATTTGGTCGGCTCGCCAACCATGACGCGGAGCCACAGGAAGCGGGGGCCGGTGCCTGATTTAACAAACTCGGCAGCGTCCTTGAGCCCCGCTTCAGAGGTCACCGTCAGAATATTCTCAATACCGAAGCCGTCGGCGACTTTTGCCAGATCGGTGCGTTTCGAGGTGTGGCCGTCCTGTCCGCCGGTCTCGCCATGGCCACCGTTGTCGACACAGACGATGGTCAGATTTTTCGGTGCCTGCGACGCGATGGTTGCCAGCGAGCCGATGTTCATCATCATCTCGCCGTCTCCGGCAATGACGACGATTTCGCGGTCGGGTGCACCCAGCGCCATGCCGAGGCCCATGGTCATGGCGGCGCCCATACAACCGGCCATGGTGAACATGTTGGCGCCGTCACCGGTCAACGCCGCAGCATCGCGGGCCGGGCCGGCAAGGCCGGTGACGAACAGATAATCGTCGGGGTTCGGGAAAATCTTCGGCAATGTGCCGACGCGATTGAGTGTCACTTGGGTCATCGTTCGATCTCTTTCTGATTTGAACCACAGAGACACAGAGGCACAGAGAAAAGACAATTTATTCGGTCTGGGACCATACGAAAAATAATCATCTCTGCTCCGATATCCGTGCTGTACTCCTGTGGATTAATTTCTAATTCTCGGCCAAAGGCCGCATTAAAAACTCTGTGTCTCTGTGCCTCTGTGGTTTCTTCACTTCAGAACGGTTTCGCGCCGAGGAATTTCTGGCTCAGAATCAGCGCTGCTGCCTTACCGCCGCTGAATGCCGCATTGATCGCTGCGGTCGCTGCGCCTTCAAGTTCGTCGGCACGTTCGACCTTGAAGATCAGCACGCCCATCGCTTCCAGGATCGGCTCGACCGCTTCGCCCATCGGGTACTGCCACGGGTTCTGCTCGCCGTAATCGCCGCGCATCGAGATCATCATCAGGATCGGAAAGCCGCCGCCTTTGACGAACGAAAGGAAATTCGGGCAATTGCCCAGGCCCGATGACTGCATCATCAGGACCGCTTTTTCGCCGACCAGATCGGCACCGGCGGCCAGCGACACACCCTCTTCCTCGGTGGTCAGCATGACACAGCGGGTTTCGTTGTCTTCTTCGGCCATAATCGCAAGCCTGGCATTGCCGGCATCAGGGATATAGCTGAACAACCGGACACCGGCGTCCTTGAATTGCTTGAACAGGGTCCGCGACCATGCGTCGTTCGGATGAACGGCTCCGCCCATATTGATGTGTCCTCCAAGACTTAATTCGGTAATTTACGCGATGAAAAGAAGGCTAGGTTAGCGTGCTGGTAAAATTTCGCAATCGCCTAGGTAACGTGATATTCTAAAAAGACTCAAGGTATGGAGGAAATGATGCCGAAAACCCTGCTCGCTGCCCTGTTCGCTGTCCTCAGCGTGATGACGCTGATGGATCCTCGCACCGTCAATGCCGCTGCCGATCCTGCGATCTGCCTGAAGGCCTGCATCGATCAGAATGGCGCCGCGCAAAAGAAATCCTGTGCCCTGCAATGCGGCATCGCCAATTCTGAAAGCACCGGCAGTATCGGCAACTCCTATGGCCAGCAAAAGCAGACCGATTGCGGCACCGTCTACAAACAGTGTCTGGCGCAGTGCAAACCCGGCGAGGAAAACTGCCGTTCGGCATGCCGTCAGGCCAGAACCAGCTGCTATTGAAGCGGTGACGTTTGCTCCTTTCGCCCTTTTCAAATCCGCGACTATCCAGTATCAGACTTCATGACTGACATAACCGCCCTTCACGACCGTATTCTGATCGTCGATTTCGGCTCGCAGGTGACCCAGCTCATCGCGCGCCGGGTCCGGGAATCCGGCGTTTATTGCGAAATTCATCCGTTCAACACGATTTCCGCAGAGAAACTCAAGGCCTTTGCGCCGAAGGGCATTATCCTATCCGGCGGTCCGGCCAGCGTGCACGAGGCGACAACACCGCGCGCCCATGATGCGGTGTTCAGCCTCGGTGTGCCGGTATTCGGCATCTGCTACGGCGAACAGACCATGGTGCAGCAGATGGGCGGCCAGGTGCAGTCCTCGAATCACCGGGAATTCGGCCGCGCCTTCGTTGAAATCACCAAGGAATGCTGCCTGTTTGAAGGAATCTGGAAACCCGGCGAACGACATCAGGTGTGGATGAGCCACGGCGACCGGATCGATGCCATTCCGGAAGGCTTCAACGTCGTCGGCGTTTCCGACGGCTCGCCGTTTGCCATCATCGCCGACGAGGACCGCCGCCTGTACGGTGTGCAGTTCCACCCGGAAGTCATGCACACGCCCGACGGCTTCAAGCTTTTGAAGAACTTCACGCATAAAATCTGCGGCGCCGGCGGCGACTGGACCATGGCCTCGTTCAAGGACGAGGCGATCCGCAAAATCCGCGATCAGGTCGGCAAGGGCCGGGTCATTTGCGGGCTATCGGGCGGTGTCGACAGCTCGGTTGTTGCCGTGCTGCTGCATGAAGCGATCGGCGATCAGCTGACCTGCGTGTTTGTCGATCACGGTCTGATGCGCGCCAACGAAGCCGACGAGGTGGTTTCGCTGTTCCGCGATCACTACAACATTCCGCTCGTGCACAGAAACGCCGAAGCGCTTTTTCTGGGCGAGCTTGACGGCGTCTCGGACCCGGAAATCAAACGCAAAACCATTGGCCGGCTGTTCATTGACGTGTTTGATGAAGAAGCCAAAGCCGTTGGTGGTGCCGACTTCCTGGCGCAAGGGACGCTGTATCCTGACGTCATTGAATCGGTCTCGTTCACCGGCGGGCCCAGCGTCACCATCAAGTCGCACCACAATGTCGGTGGCCTGCCCGAACGCATGAAAATGAAGCTGGTCGAACCGTTGCGCGAACTGTTCAAGGACGAGGTTCGTGCACTGGGCCGTGAACTTGGCCTGCCCAACAGCTTCGTCGGCCGCCATCCGTTCCCGGGACCGGGTCTGGCAATCCGAGTACCCGGCGTGATCACCAAGGAACGCCTCGACATCCTGCGTGCCGCCGATGTGATCTACCTCGACGAGATTCGCAAGGCCGGTCTTTACGACATCATCTGGCAGGCCTTCGCCGTATTGCTGCCGGTGCAGACCGTCGGCGTCATGGGTGATGCCCGGACGTATGAATTCGTCTGCGCACTGCGTGCCGTGACCTCGACCGACGGCATGACGGCGGATTACTACCATTTCGATCACGATTTCCTGGGCCGAGTCTCGAGCCGCATCGTCAACGAGGTCAAAGGCATCAACCGGGTCGTCTACGACATCACCTCGAAGCCGCCCGGCACCATCGAGTGGGAGTAAAATAATGGCCTTAAGTAATTGATATTAAACAATACTATGACTTAGACATTACCTAGACACGCTCCCCTAACCCATTGACTTCACTAACATCAGACTTTAGCTTTTAGACAAGAACTTGGACATCTTGTGCACTATTGTTGTTCATAGTGCACAGCTAATCAAAAGTTTGAGTTAGAGGGCTATGGCGAAGAAGCGATATTTCAGCGATGACGAAGTTCCAATCTTTGAAAATAGGAATGGAGCTGTTGTCTACAAGCGAGGGGAATATTGGCAGTTTCGTGTGTGGCTGACTGCAGACAACAAATATGTGCAAAAAAGCCTCAACACCAAAATCAGAGAGACAGCTATTGAACGTGGGCAAGCCATGTATTTGGAGTTGCATGCTCACATTGAGACTGGCGTAAAATACTTCACTGTCACCCTAAAAGAAGCTGTCCAAATATATACAGATTACAGAGCAACAGAAGTTAGAGATAACCCAAGTCAACAAGGCATTGTAGTTGGGCGTTTGGAAACGATTAAAACCCACCTCACCCACTTCTTAGATTTTGCTGGCAGAGAAACAAAGCTAAGCGAGTTAGATGAAGCACAGCTACTTGCATATCCACAGTGGTGCAGAAACACGAGAAAGAAGATTGCTGACACCACTGTGAACAATGAGATGAGCACCATCAACGCATGCTTAGCTTACTTGTATGACGAAAAGAAAATGGGGAAGTTCCGTCACTTCCATCTACCCAAATACAAAAAGCCCACTGTGGATGTTGAAAAAGTAAAGCGACAGACATTTACGGCTGAGGAATACATGGCATTTGTCACTGCCATGCGTAGCTATGTGAGAGAGGAAGTTGATGACGAGGAGCTGTATTACAGACAGCTTGCACGGCACTATTTCCTCGTAGCGGCAAACAGTGGCATGAGAAGTGGTGAGCTTGCACAGCTGACATGGGAAAACTTGGCGATAGAGACGATCGCTGACAAGAGTATCGCCAAAGTGTCTGTTCAAGCAGCCACGTCAAAAGTGGGGAAATTTCGTGTCTTCATGCACAGAGGTGGTGAATACTACAAGCGTTGGAAAGAACACTGCTCTCACAAAAATGGTATCATCTTTAGGTTTTGCTATCGCCCCAGTTTAAAGATGCCACCAACGCAAGCGAGCTGACGACATATGTGAGTGTCAGATGTCAGCTTGCTTTGTGGGTTTAAGGTATTCCCACTCACTTTTTAAATTAATAATACACCATGCAGTGCGTTCGTTGCATGATGGGGCAAACAGATAACGGCCTATCCGTTATCAATACATATATTATAGCTGAAAAATTAGAACTTACATTGCTCCGTACTAGTATAGTATTTGCGTGGATAAACCTTGTAAGTAAGCGCACAAAGAAAAACAGCTCCAAAAGTTAGGAGCTGTTTACTAGTACTGTATTATTTGTCTTGTTGTTATGCGGCTTGCAGTAATTGCGATTGTGTAAGTGGATTGCCTAGTGCGTTATCTAAGCTCACTGGTGTTTTTGTAACCCACCATTTATTAGGGTCATCGCCTTGTTGGCGTGCATTTGCTTCTAGTGCATTAATATAAAGTGCACGCTTAGGCTGTTTAGCAATTAGTGAGGCACGGACAAGCGACCATTTTTTTGCATTGATAGTTTCTGCGTCAAATTTGAAAGCAATTTTTTCAAAACTGTAAGTTTGGTTAATGGAATTACATGCGTTTTCCTCTGTAAACCAAACATAGCGTCCACTTGCCCTAAAACCAAAGGTCTTTATTTTCCATTCTTTCTTTGCAAAAGCCTTAAGATTTTGTTTTGTGCTTTTATCTAAAACATCAATCTGTTGCATAATAAGACGATCTAAAAGCAACGTGTCAAAAATTCCTTTTTTTGTTTCTTTAAATAAACGCTCTAAGTTGTAGCCTTCTAATTGAATAGCGTTGTCTTCGTATATGGCTGGAACATGCAAGCTATTTGCAAAATGATTAATAGTAGTCATTGTCGTTTTCCTTGTTTTGTTTGTGATAACGAACAACTCGTTATCTATTCCCCCATAATAATGTATTACTGGAAACTTACACTGAGCCGTGCTATAGTTGCATTAGCATGGATAAGTTTAGGGGTTATAATGCCTACACAATTTGAAAGAATGGCAAAGGCTACTGGTAGTAGGCATTTTGTTGGCTACAACCATCCTGTATTTGTCAAAACCACTGGAGTAAAAGGCAAAGCCTACACAGAGAGCATCTACTACTATTGGTGGCTAGCACTACGGCGTAGTGAGCGATACGAAATGGCTTGCCTTAAAGCTGGTGAGGGTATGCAGAAGATATACAAGGATTTTGGAGACGTATTTGCTTACGAAGAAACAAGTGCTGGCTTTAAAAGTTGGTGGTACGAGCCTGTGCAGTTTCAAAGCAACGATAAAACAATCACAGGAGAAAATAACAGAGGTGCAGTGCTTTTTAGCGAACCTCCGTTCAGCTACGACGTTGAGATAGTCAAAAAGGAAGAATTACAGGATTTATCAGAAAATTGGGATGCCAAAGAGTTTGGTGTTGTAACAATTCCTACAGATTTGCCTAAACGTGAAATATTGCGACGTTTAGAGAAGCAACTGGACAATATGCCAAACCGTAAAGCTGATAATGCTAAAAGATACAAACGTACGGCACGTGCGCTTTATCCTGTGGCTGATTGGTACAAATATGATGAGCGTAGCAATGGACACTTAGCCAGTGTGCAGTCTGCATTTCAAATTTATGACGATTGGCAACAAATACAGCAGAGTGGAGAAAAGAAACAACGCTGGCTGGTAGCATGGGAATCTGAGGGAACAACACCAGCAGATTGGGATCTATTAGATGGAAAATTTAACATACACGATCAAAGTACATACCACAGCGATGTACGTATGAGTTACAACGTGAAGTTTTCACGTCGCATGAAGTATGCTGAGCTTTTAATTGCTGGTGCAGAGCAAGGCGTATTTCCTAGTGGTCAGCGAAAAAAATAACAACGTACTGCCTATTTTGCTCACCGTTTTATCTGTCACATCGTTGGAATAATAGTCCCATTCTTATCCCTAACAAAATCAGCCATCGCTGTGCGTCGCATCTGTTCCTCGTTTAGATGCCAGTAGGTCTCTTCAACTTGCTTTAGACTCGTGCCAGTCATTTTGGCAACCTCTTGTAGCTGTAACCCACTTTGCACTCTGTTGGTTATGGCGAAATGTCTAAAGCTATACGGCACAAGCTGTGTTTTTCTGTCTTCAGCAATGTCAGCGATCGCCATTATGCGTCTGAAATGCTTGTGCAGTGAAGAGCGTGGATAGCGTGATGTGCCATCCTTGCTACCTTAATCAAATAATTGAGTTTGGTTACCAAACGACACACGCAGACAAGGGCAGATGAGCGTCAACGATGCCCCATCATGCAGAAATAGCTACTCGCACACATACAAGAGACGGAAGGGTGCTGAAGCGCTGACTAAATCAAACGTATATTAGATGATATAAACAAATTACTGTTAACGGCGGCGCAGAGCAAGGTCGTGCAACGCTGGTGGTGAAAAGAAGGTTGAACTATAGAAAATTGTTTATAGACTAAAATTCAACTAGTATTAGGGCCAATATGACTAGTGGGTGTTTTTAATGCTTATTATAACGTCAAATCCCTCTTCAAAGCTTAAGCATAAAAAGCGACTGCCTTGGTTTTGGATAGTTGTGTTGATTTTAATTAGCCCATTAGCTCTGGCAACGGCAGTGATAAATGTTGACGAATAAATGTAGGATAAAATGACAGATAACCTTACGTTTCAGCGCAGACTTTTTTCTTTTGTAGTGATGTTCATTTTTGCGGTTCTGAGTATAGCGCTAACTGTATACGCAATATATTCCGTTTACTTAATGATAGTGGACGTGTTGGCCGCTGAGGAAGCTATCAGCGTTGGTAAAGTATTGCTCTTTGGTGTTGCGCTGATGCCAGCATATTGGACGTATTTGTTTGTTGGATGCGCGAGGGATGACTGGGGATTGCTTCAAGCACAACGTCAATAAATGCCATTTTATTGTAAGGCGACTTGCAGCTAAAAATAAGGCAAGACCGTGCAACGCTGTTGGTGAGCGCAAATATCATGGGTAAGATGGGCTAAACCACCCTCTTAATGACGCTGGCAAACCAAGTTTGACACTGTCTAAGTGAATTGTTGCTATGCTGCTGATACTATTGAGTTACGATAGTAACGCTCTGACACAAGTCTTGCATAACGACTTAGACACTACTTAGACACGGTAAAATATATTGTTTAATATCAATGTGTTACACGATACAATTTACTGAGTGGGAGTGAGCCATTAAGGCGATCCTGCAGCGCGTCTTGGAGGCGTCGGTCTTGGTCGACGGCAAAACCGTCGGCGAGATCGGCCCGGGACTGGTGATTTTGGTCTGTGCCGAGCAGGGCGACAGCGAAGACGACGCCACGTTCTTTGCGCATAAAGCTGCAAAAATGCGCATATTTTCCGATTCTGAGGGTAAAACGAATCTCGATATTGCCCAAAAAGGCGGAAAAATGCTCGTTATCAGTCAATTTACCCTGGCCGGCGTCTGGCGTTCCGGAAACCGCCCCGGATTCTCCCGTGCCGAAGCTCCGGTGCGGGCGAAAATGCTTTACGAGAAATTTTGCGACGTGCTGCGCTCGGACGGGGTCGAGGTCGAAACCGGCATCTTCGCCGCCGACATGAAAGTGCATCTGGTCGGCGACGGACCGTTCACCATCGTCATGGACAGCCGGGATAAATAGAGCGCAACAACAGGGTTCAGCCGACGCGCTGGCGCAGCAATGTCAGCAGTTGCCGGAGATCACGGTCCATAGCCGGCTGCGGACCCTTGAGGTTCTGACGGAACACCGCGCGCATCGCCAGAATGTGCACCTTGATAACTTCGGAGCCGACAGCGTTGAGTTTCTTTTTGCCTTCGAGGAACTTGCACAGCGAGTCCCCGATCGTCGAAATCAGCTGAAAGCCGAAGCTGCCGCCCTCGCCACGAATGCCGTGGGCAATTTCAAACATCGTCAGGAGTTCTTTCGGGCTGCCGCTCTCGGCGCGATGATCCTCATAGGATTGCCACAGCGCGGCGAGATCATCGACAGCCCATCCCTGATAATTGTCGATCAGGTCTTCGGCGGCGTTGAGGGCCTGCAGGATCGCCTTTTCAGGCGCCGGACCACCGGTTTTCCTGACTTTTTTGGAGAGCCGGTTGGGCGGTTCGAATTTTTGCGGAGTATCTGCCATGCCGGTCCGTCTTAATTCCCGCGACGCCGCTCGGCGCCCATATACTGGTCGGAGCGGTTTCTGGCACGGCGGTCAGGCCCGAAGAATTCACCGACCCGCACGAACGGCCTTTGATCATCAATCACCGTGCACAGCCGCCGGTACAGGGCGGCCGCGGAAATCGGTTTGGCAAGAAACGCCGTAACCCCGGCATCCCTAGCCTGTTTGACGCGATGCAATTCGGTAAAGCCGGTCAGCATTATAATAGGAAGATACGGGTTCGGGCTGTCCATATCCATACGTATTTGTTTGACCAGATCGAGACCGTCAGTCGGCGGCATGCGCCAGTCGGTAATGACGATATCCGGGCTGACCGATTTGACGGCTTCAAAGGCTTCATTGGCATCGGCGGCTTCATACGTATCCCTGACGCCGAACCCCATCAGGAAACTGATGATCAGCGAGCGCATGGGGCGGCTGTCATCGACAACCAGCACCTTAAGCGTTTCGAAATCGTAGCCTGACATTCATGCCCCAAAACATACCCAGAGACCGGATATACGGAAGATTATCCAATAATCTGCCCAAACCCACGCTTTAAGTGGCGTCCCGCTGCGCGCAGCCTATATAAAGGGTACGCCAACTGCAATGAGAACGCCATGCGAAGCCGCGCTCCCGGTCCGGCCCCGACAGGGTCGGCCGACGAATGGACCACAATCAAGACACTGCTGCCCTATTTGTGGCCAAGCGGTGAGACGGGATTACGCGTACGTGTCGTCGTCGCCATGGTGTTGCTGATTGCCGCCAAGGCCACCAACGTATCGGTGCCGATTTTCTACAAGCAAGCTGTCGACATCCTGACAACCGGCAGCGCCGTGCCGGTGGCGATCAGCGTGCCGGTGGCCCTGATCATCGGCTACGGTCTGTGCCGCGTCTCGGCGCTGGCCTTCGGCGAGTTGCGCGATGCGGTGTTTACCCGGGTCGCGCAGCGCGCCATCCGCATGGCCGGTCTCAAGACCTTCCGTCACCTGCATCATCTGTCGCTGAGGTTTCATCTCGACCGCAAGACCGGCGGCGTTGCGCGCGCCGTCGAGCGCGGTACCGCCGGCATCGAATTCCTGCTTCGCTTCATGCTGTTCAACGTGCTGCCGACGATCCTCGAAGTGGTGCTGGTGTGCGGCATTCTGTGGCATCTGTACGGCGTCACCTACGCGGCGCTGACGTTCGTCATTCTGGTCATTTACGTGGTCTGGACGCTCGGCATCACCGAATGGCGGATCAAGTTCCGCCGCACCATGAACGAGACCGACAGCGAGGCCAACACCAAGGCCATCGACAGTCTGCTCAACTTCGAGACCGTGAAATACTTCGGCAACGAGGATCACGAAGCGGCGCGCTTTGATCATGCCCTGCAGCGCCACGAGCGGGCCGCGGTGCAAAGCGGCACCTCGCTCGCACTCCTCAACATCGGCCAGGGCCTGATCATTTCGATCGGCGTTACCATCGCCATGATCATGGCCGGGTTCGGCGTTGCCGATGGCACGATGACGATCGGCGATTTCGTTCTGATCAATTCGTACCTGATCCAGGTGTTTATGCCGTTGAACTTCCTGGGCTTTGTCTACCGCGAGATCAAGCGCTCGCTGACCGACATGGAAGCCATGTTCGAGCTGTTGCGCGAACCGTCCGAGATTGCCGACATTCCGGGCGCCTCGGCGCTTCGCAACGGCCCCGGTGAAGTGGTCTTCGACAGCGTCTCGTTCAGTTATGATCCGAGACGGGCGATCCTCAAGAATGTCTCGTTCACCGTGCCGGCCGGCAAGAAGCTGGCCATCGTCGGCCCGTCCGGTTCCGGCAAGTCGACGATTTCGCGCATCCTCTACCGGTTCTATGACGTCGGCGCCGGCCATGTCCGCATCGACGGCGACGACATCGCCCGCGTCACGCAAAAAAGTCTGCGCGCCGCCATCGGCATCGTTCCGCAGGACACCGTGCTGTTCAACGACAGCGTCTATTACAACATCGCCTACGGCAACCCGCAGGCGTCGCCGGCCGAGGTCGAAGCCGCCGCCCGCATGGCCAGCATTCACGACTTCATCATGAGCCTGCCGGACGGCTACCAGACCGCCGTCGGCGAACGCGGGCTCAAGCTGTCGGGCGGTGAAAAGCAGCGCGTCGCGATTGCCCGCACGATCCTCAAAAACCCGCGCATCCTGGTCTTTGACGAGGCCACTTCGGCACTCGACAGCCGCACCGAACAGGACATTCTGAATGCCTTCGCCGTTGTCTCGAAAAACCGTACCACGCTGACCATCGCGCACCGCCTGTCGACGGTCATCGATGCCGACGAAATCCTCGTCCTGCAGGACGGCGAGATTGTCGAGAACGGCACACACACGGCCTTGTTGGCCAAAAACGGTATCTATGCCGACATGTGGAACCGCCAGCTCGAGGCCCGCGAAGCGGCCGAGAAGCTGAATGAGCTGGCGGTCGAGGTTTAGCTCCTTTCAAGCAAAGCCCCCTCACCCTCCCACGCGCTGATGCGCGCGGGTCCCTCCCTCTCCCAAGGGAGAGGGTAATCACGTCCCTCTCCTTGGGGAGAGGGTGGCGCGCAGCGCCGGGTGAGGGGGTACTGTTCGCCGTTCCGAAGATCCGTTAAGCTCAGCCCATGCACCCAACCGCCCTCGCCCTTTTTGTCGCTGCCGCCATTGCCGAGATCGCCGGCTGCTTCACCTTCTGGGCGTGGTTGCGGCTGGAACGGTCGCCTCTGTGGGTGATCCCGGGGGTTATTTCACTGATCGTGTTCGCGTGGATTTTAACGCGCGTCGACAGCGCCTTCGCCGGGCGCGCCTATGCCGCATACGGTGGTATTTACATCATGACCAGCATGGCCTGGATGGGACTGGTCGAAGGCGCCAGACCCGACCGCTGGGATGCCTTTGGTGTGATGCTGTGCGTGATCGGGGCGCTGGTTATTCTGTTCGGACCGCGGGCGGCCTGAGGCCCCTCACCCTCCCACGCGCTGACGCACGCGGGTCCCTCCCTCTCCCGAGGGAGAGGGTATTTAGTCGCGCTGTATCCAGCCGCCACCAAGCACCTTGTCGCCGTCATAGACGACGCAGGCCTGCCCCGGGGCGACACCGCCCTGCGGTTCGACGAAGCGGACCTGAACATGACCGCCGACCGTATAGATATCTGCACCAACCGGTTCAGTCGTTGAGCGCACCTTGACCTGAACCCGGCGCGGCGCTTCACCTAACGGTTCATGATCGAGCCAGTTGATTTGGCTGACGCCGATTCCGGCACACAACAACGCCTCCTTGGGACCGACCAGCACACGTTTGCTGTCCGGATCGATCTTGACCACATACAATGGCTCGCCGGTGGCGACGCCAAGACCGCGGCGCTGACCGACGGTAAAATTGATGATGCCGTCATGCTCGCCCAAAACGGTGCCCGAAAGATCAACGATCTCGCCCGGATCGCAGGCCCCCGGACGCAGCCGTTCGACGACCCGCGCGTATGAGCCGTTCGGCACGAAACAGATGTCCTGGCTTTCCGGCTTTTCGGCGACCGGCAGGGCAAAGCGTTGCGCATGGCGGCGGGTTTCCGCCTTGTCCATGTCGCCCAGCGGAAAGCGCAGAAAATCAAGCTGGCCGCCGGTGGTCGAGAACAGGAAGTAGCTCTGGTCCTTGGCCTTGTCGACGGCGCGGTGAAGTTCGGCTCCGTGTGCACCGGCAAGACGGCGCACATAATGACCGGTCACCATGGCTTCGGCGCCGAGGTCCTTGGCGGTCCCGAGCAGATCGCGGAATTTCACCGTCTGATTGCATTTGACGCACGGGATCGGCGTCTCGCCGCGCAGATAGGTATCGGCGAAATCTTCCATTACCTGTTCACGAAAGCGGCTTTCGTAATCCAGCACATAATGCGGAATGCCGAGGGTATCGGCGACCCGCTTGGCGTCATAGATGTCCTGACCGGCGCAGCAGGCACCCTTTTTCTGCACCGCTTCGCCATGATCATAAAGCTGCAGCGTCACACCGACGACGTCATAGCCGGCTTCGGCCATCAAGGCCGCCGTCACCGAACTGTCGACGCCACCGGACATGGCGACCACGACACGGGTGTCCTTGGCCGGCTTCGACGGATTGATCAGCATCTGGGTGTTTAAAGCGTTCATGGCCGGAATATACGCACTCCGGGGGCAATCACAAGGGTCACACGGGCCCCGGCCGTGCTGCCGGGCGGTGGCGGAACCCTTTAGTGGTGCTCGCGCAGGTCTTCGAGAACCTTCAGCGACAGCGAGCGGAAATCGCGCCGGTACTGTACGGCGATGACGATGACCGTCGAGACGATCAGCAGCAACGGGTGCAGAAGCCACGGCAGCAGACCAAGGCCGAAGGCATAGGCGCGGGTGCCCTGGTTCATGTTGACGGTCGCCCGGTCAAGAAAGCGGGCCATGTGCAGAGGGTAGTTCTGTCTGAGCAGAGCATCGCAGTCGGACGCCTGAGGGGCCGCGCCGACCAGAACAAGCATGTTGTTGAACAGACGGGTCGACCAGACGAACTTGAAAAACGCAAAGACGAACACCGCCGTCAGCATGAAAAGCTGGATTTCCATCAGATACCGCGAGGCCGGCCGGGCAAAGCTGAGCCCGGCGATGATGTCGCGGACATGGTCAATCTGCCCCAGCATCGCTAGCGAACCGGCGATCAGCAGGATCGTCGTCGAGCCGAAGGCCATCGAGGTGCGGACAAACGAAACCGTAATATTGACGTCCGGCATGCGGTTTTCACGCTCCAGCAAGCGTTCCATCCAGCGCAGCCGGTAATCGTTCATGACCACGGCAACCGGGCGGCGTTCGCGGGCCAGTCTGTCGGCATAGAGTGAATAACCGCCCCAGCCAACCAGATAGAGGACAATGGCGCAAAGGTCATAGATCGGTATATAAATATTGGTCATCTTTGTCTTTTTGCTGCCTTGGCAAGCGAACCGTTGAAAAGGCTCGGAATAATGCTCGCTCAGTCGCTCATTTCGATGTTCGGACAAGATACCGTGACAAGAATGCGCTGGCCAGTGCCGCTTGTCGTTTGGCTGCATTTGTGATTAGTAGGCGGCTATGAACACAGTCGCAAACACAACCGCCGATATCTCTTTCCCCGTGCCCGGAATCGCCACCCTTTTGTGGCGCGGCTTATGTAAAAGCTGTCCGCGCTGCGGCAAGGGTCCGTTGTTCAAGCGTTACCTCAAGAACACGGATCAATGCAGCTTTTGTGCACAGGATCTGGGGAGTATCCGGGCCGACGATTTCCCACCGTACCTGACCATGGTCGTGGTCGGTCACATCATCGTGCCGTCGATCGTCATTTGCGAACGCGAATTTGACCTGACGATCACGCAGGACCTTCTGATCTGGCTGCCGGTCACGGCAGCACTGACGCTCTGGCTCCTGCCCCGGCTGAAAGGCCTGATCATCGGCCTGATGCTGCACCTGGGCCTTAAAGGCGACGAGCGGCAATAATTCCAGGCGGGTGACCGCCAGGAATACCCGGGCGGATGACCGCCAGGAATACCCGGGCGGATGACCGCCAATAGGACCCGACAGACCCCAAATTAGGGCTGCGGAAGATACCTATATACCTCAAGCATGTACAGTTTAAACTATATCTTGTTGTTATAGTTAATGCTTGAATCATTATAAATAACGCTTAAGTCGATTTTTACAGCACTAGGATTTTGAATGGTTGAAAAGACCGAAGGATCGCTCCAGAGCGCGAGTGAACAGGAGCGAAAACTGGTTATCGAGCACATCCTGCGGTATGAGTTATACCGGCATCGGGACATATCCGAACGCCTGAGCGAACTGCTTTTGATCGATTCTGACCCGAATGCGTTCAATCGTTCAACCTGGGACATCCTGTATTTTCTCATGCAATCCTATCTGCAGGGGTTCACACCGAACGTCACCGATATCTATATAGCGACGAATCTGTCCAAGGGGACGGCGATATCCGGGCTTGCCGAACTGGAACGTCGGGGCGCGGTCCGCAAGGTTCAGGACGACGAGGACGCCCGACGACGTCGCATTGATATCTCGGACAAGGTCGCCGATACCCTCGAATACTTCATCACCGAATGCTGGCAACGGCTGGGCCAGCCCTTTGATGCCAGGAGGGCTCTGTCCCCGGATGCGTTCCTCGTCTTCGGTCAGAGCCAGGAACCGCTGATCAATCTGCTCAATCAGTTGAGCCATCAGATGCGGACGCCGTTGACGGCCATCGTCGGGTTCTCGGAAATGATCGCCGATCAGTCACTCGGCCCGGTTCACCCGGCCGGTTATGCGGAATATGCCCGCGATATCCGCTCCGCCGCTTCGCACCTGCTGGATTCCATGAACACGCTGGTCGATACGACCCTTGCGGAATACGGCATCGACATCCCGCTGGGCCGGTTGACATCCATTGATATCGAGGAAATCGTCGACCGTACCTGCCGCGCCGCCGCCGGCACGGCCGAGCGCCGGGGCATTACCCTGAGACGCAAGTGGGGTTCGACAAAAGGGCTGGTCACCGGCGATCAGGAACGACTGACGCAGGGCATCCGGCTGCTGATCGAAGCGACCATCGACACCACCCGGCGCGGCCATACGATTGATGTCGAGACGGCGTTCGATAAAGACAGCGGGCTGACGCTGCGGGTGATCTCGCCGACACCCCATAAGCTCGACGAGCAACCGAACAGCGCGCGCACCTTCGGTGCACCCGGACAGGACGGTCTGCTGAAGGGAATGCCGCTGATCTCGGCGATCATTCACGCCCATGATGGCAAGGTCACTGTCTTCGAAGACGGTATCCGCCGTTACGTGACGCAAATCGATCTGCCGATTGAAGGGGCTATTGAAAGGCCAGCCGATCCCGTTTGAGATCGGCCGGTCCTTCATTGACGCCGGATCGTGTTATTCAGTCTTAACGTACCAGGACGAACCGTGTCCGGTTAATCCTTCATATTCTGGCCACGATGCGTGTCTTCGCGGTCGACCTTGCCGTCGTCATTCCTGTCCATGTGGTCGAGCATGCGGGCAAAGCGTTTGTTGAAATCCTGTTCGGAAAACTTGCCGTCGCCATTTGTATCATGACGCTGGAAATCCCGGACCATGCGTTCGCTCATGGCATCGGCCCACAGGGCCTTGTATTCTTCGAGATCAAGAGCGCCATCGGCGTTTTTGTCGAATTTCTTGAACTGCTTGGCACGCTCGGCCAGCACTTCTTCCTTGCCGAGAACGCCGTCACCGTTGGCATCGTAGCGGTCCATCATGGACATCATGCCCTGGCCGCGTTGATGCATCGAGCCGCCGTGCATCGAGCCGCCGTGCATTGAGCCGCGTTCGTGTCCGCCTTCATCACTGTTGGCATAGGACGTCAGTGCATAGCCCGACACGGCAAGACCGGTGACCAGACCCAGGGTGGCGAGTAATTTGGTTTTGTGTTTCATTTCAGCAACCTCGTTGTTGTGTGTTTCGATACCCACAAGCTAAGCCGGTTTTGCCTGAAAACTATGACCGCCACCTCCCTCATTTGTCGCAAGCTGTATCGGGACTGCACCGCCGTCACATCCGGATACACTTTTTACATGCGACCCGGACCCCGGCAGGGTTTATAAGGAGGCTATGAACACCACGCCGCACATTCTGGTCGTCGACGATCACGAGGATATCCGCACCACGCTGGCGCGGTATCTGACCAAGAACGGCATGCGCGCCAGCACCGCCAGCGGCGGCGTCGAGTTGCGAGAACGTCTCAAGGACTCGGCCCCCGATCTGGTCGTGCTCGATGTCATGATGCCGGGCGAAGACGGCCTGTCATTATGCCGGCACCTGCGCGAGACCACCGAACTGCCGGTGATCCTGCTGACCGCGATGTCGGAAGACACCGACCGCATCGTCGGCCTTGAGGTCGGTGCCGACGACTATCTGACCAAGCCGTTCAATCCCCGCGAACTGCTGGCCCGCATCAAGGCGGTGCTGCGACGTACCCACGCCATGCCGCCGACCAGCGACGCCGTCAGCGGTGAAACCGTTCTCTTCGATCAGTGGCGACTGGATACCCGTCGCCGCGAACTGACCGGTGCCGACGGCGTCTCGGTGGCCCTGTCGACCGCCGAATTCCGCTTGCTGAGCGTGCTTGTGCAGCGCCCGAACATGGTCCTGAGCCGCGAGCAGCTGCTTGATCTGACCGCCGGACGCGATGCCATTCTGTTTGATCGCAGCATCGACAATCAGGTCAGCAGACTGCGCAAGAAAATCGAAGCCGATCCGAAAAAGCCGCTGATCATCCAGACCGTTTGGGGCGGCGGCTACATGTTCGCGGCAAGCGTCGAGGTATCATGAAGTCCCTGCGCACCCTGCTTGCCGGACTGTGGCCGCGGCGCCTGATGAGCCAGACCATCGTCTTGCTGATTCTCGCCCTGTTCAGCGCCCAGATCATCTCGGCGCTGATTGTCCGCGGCCAGACACTGTCATTTTATCGCGGTGCCGAAACCCGCTTCATGGCCGAGCGGATCGCGCCGCTGGCCGCCCTGCTCCGCGACACCTCGCCGGAAATGCAGGACAAGATCGCCGCGACCCTGGCCAGCCGCCGCCAGATGGTGTGGATGAGTCACCAGCCGGCCGTCGGCAAACCATCCGAGAGCGGCGAACATGAAGACAGGGAACGGTCCCGCGATCTGGCCGCCCGCATCGCCGCTGAGCTTGACGACCACCACCAGGATCACATCCGCGTCATGCGACAGCTGGAAGATGCCGACGCGCCGCCGATGCTGTCGAGAATGCAGGGGGCCGCAGGTCTGCCGGGTGCCGCCCGGCACTTCGAGAACAACGCCACCGTGGTCTCGATTGCACTCGGACCGGATCGCTGGATGAACACCGCCCTGCAGAACCGGCCGCCACGACGCCTGATCAGCAGCGATGGCTGGATCAGCTTTTTCATCACGGCGATCGTCATCAGCGCCATCGTCGCCTTCGCCCTCAGGCGCATCACAAGGCCGCTCGGCCAGCTCTCGGCTGCCGCCGGCAGGCTCGGTCGCGGCGAGGCGGTAGAGCCTTTGCAGGAAGACGGTCCCGCCGATGTCCGCGAAACCATCCGCGCCTTCAACGACATGCAGCAGCGCCTGCATAAATACGTTGCCGACCGGACACAGATGCTGGCCGCGATCAGCCATGATCTGAGAACACCGATCACCTCGTTGAGACTGCGCGCTGAAATGCTCGACGACGACGAAGCCCGCGAACGCATGATCGCCACCCTCGGCGACATGCAGAAAATGGTCGAGGCGACCCTCGCCTTTGCCCGAGAGGAAGCGTCAACGGAACCGACCCGCGTCACCGATCTGGCGGCCCTGATCGAAGCCGTTTGCGAGGATCTCGGCGACATCGGTCATTCGGTCAGCTTTGCCGAAACCGAGCGTCTGAGCTACCCGTGCCGGCCGCTGGCGTTACGCCGCGCCCTCAGCAATCTGATCGAAAATGCCGCCAGTTACGGCGAACACGCTTCGGTGCGCCTCGAGGCGGCTGCGGACGGCCCGAATATCATTATCGAAGACAACGGCCCCGGCATTCCGGCAGCGGACATCGAACGCATCTTCGAGCCGTTCGTCCGCCTTGAAACATCGCGCAGCACGGAAACCGGCGGTATCGGTCTCGGCATGGCCATCGCCCGCGATATCGTCAGACGGCACGGCGGCGAGATTACCCTCGACAACCGACCCGAAGGCGGGCTCAGGGTGGTGATTGCCCTGCCTGCGGTCTCAGCCTAGGGATCGAAGCAGCCCTAGTCGCCGACCCCTCTTCTCGTCGACGGGCGGTTTGAAGGCTTCGCTGCGTTGTTTTCCCATTCACTGATGTAATCGCGGGTCAGCGGTACGCCCTGAATACGTTTCGACAACTGAATCTGAAACACGACGTTGTCCATATAGCGGAACGAGACTTCGCTGGCCGCCAGATAGAATTCCCACATCCGGCAGAACCGCGCATCGAAAAGCTGTTCGGCCTTGGCCCGGTTGCTGGCGAAGCGCGCCCGCCAGTGGCACAGGGTTTCCGCATAATGCAGCCTGAGGATTTCGACATCGGTGGTGATCAGGCCGGTTTTTTCTATGTTTTCCGATATTTCCGACAGGGCCGGAATATAGCCGCCCGGGAAAATGTATTTGCGGATCCACGGATTGGTCGCTCTGGGTACGCCCGAGCGCCCGATCGTATGTATGACGGCGATGCCGTCGTCGCTCAGCAACTGTCTGACCATGGCAAAGTACTGCGCGAAATAGGTTACGCCGACATGCTCGAACATGCCGACCGAGACGATACGGTCGAACTGTCCCGTCTGTTCACGGTAATCGCGCAGATGAAAGCCGACCCGGTCTTCAAGTCCCATTTTACGCGCCCGGGCTCTGGAAACGGCAAGCTGTTCGTGCGACAGCGTCAGGCCGGTCACATGAACCCCGGTCTGTTCCGCCAGAAACAGCGCCAGCCCGCCCCAGCCCGAACCGATGTCGAGAACCTTCATGCCCGGTTCCAGCAACAGCTTGGCCGCCAGATGCTGTTTCTTGTCACGCTGTGCGCGCTCCAGATCAACATCGGGCTGAACAAAGTAAGCGCAGGAATATTGCCGGTCCTGATCCAGAAACAGATCATACAGTTCGCCGGACAGGTCATAGTGATGGGCCACGTTCTGACGCGAACGCCAGACCGGATTATACTGCTGGAAACGCCGGAACAAGGTGTCGGCGCGGCTCAACCAGATCATCATCGGGTGTTGGCCGCTGACCTGGATGTTGGTCGTCGCAAATTTCAGAAAGTCATAGATGTCGCCGTCTTCGACGGTGAAGGTGCCGTCCATGTAGGCCTCGCCCAGACACAGATCGACATTGAAAAACAGCTTCCAGTGAAGCGACGGGTCATGCAGGCGTATCCGCACCGACGGCCCTGGTGAACCGGCAATGACGTGTTGCCGGCCATTGGCATCGATAACGGTAAGACAGCCGATTTTGACGATGTGTCGAAGCAGTCGTCCGAAAAGCATGTCCGTTTATTCCGCGATCACTCTTCGCAGACGGGACCGCGGAAGTCCCTGATAAAACAGTGCCACAGTCGAATGAGTGCAATTTTAAAAGGAAACATACCCATGGTGTCAATGCGTGGAATCACAAAACCCTAATGCTCGGGCTTTCAGGCAGCGTTGCGGCAGGGCTTGTTCAGGAATTCGGGAACCTCAGGAATCCCTCCGGCCCTGCTTTCCGCCCGCCAGGGCTGCGCGGACCAGAGTGATGCGGCGTTCGGCCTCGGCATCGCTCAATGCCACCATCTGACCGGCGCCCCACACCGGGGCCGGCCATGCGGCATCCTGCCGGGTTCTCGCCACCACATGGATATGCAGCTGCCCGACCATGTTGCCGATGGCGGCTGTGTTGATCTTGTCGGCAGCAAATCCGGTCTTGAGAATGATTCCGAGCCGTCGCGCCATCAGCATTACCTTGTCGAACAAGGCGTCCGGCAGATCGTGCAATTCCACCGCATGCGAAACTTTCGGGACGATCAGCAGCCACGGAAAGCGGGCATCGTTGATGAGACGAACCATAAGTTCATCATCCTCGATGATCGCCAGGCTGTCTTTGGCCAGTGTCGGGTGCAATTCGAACATTGCTTGAGGGTACTCAAAAGGCAGTCCGCATAGCCATCATTTTATGACGTTGCCCGGAGTTATAAGGGCATCAGGCAGGTGTCACGACAATCTGCCGGCGCGTTCGTTTCTTTTGCGGGTTTGCTGCAGCTTTATCCGGTGATTTTGCGTACTATCCGCGAAATAAACGATCACACGTTGGAGTAGTTTGTCACTGCTGCCGAACCATTTGCAGACGGCAACCAGGTATTTTTCGGCCGTCCCGATGCTTATCAGCGGGTTGGTTTCGTCTTCGAGGATCATCAGACAATAATTGATGTGTGAAATCAGCTCGAAAATGTGCGGTTGCGCCCTGAAATTGTTGTCGGAAATGCGCTTCAGATACTCTATGCGCTCTTCCTTGGCGGACTTCATCAGCAGGGTAAGAATATGCGCCTGAATGATTTTCAGCGCCGTTTCATAAGGGTTCGCGCCATTCATGACATTCTCGGAAAGCTGCGGCAATTGGCCCTTCGCATTCTTGAGAATCTCGGTTTTATCTTCTTTTCTGCCGATTAATAGAACATCAAAGGCAGCCAGAAGTTCTTTTTGTGCGCGCGCTTTTTTGGAAAACCCAAGCAATGTATGCCCCGATGCGACATGGTTAATCAGCCTTCGTTTGACCATACCGCAAGCGCACACACAAGCTGTTCTTGTCATTTTTCAAGATGACCCGTCACAAAAAACGGCGTTTCCCGCGCGAATCCTACGATTTTTAAAATACAACCCATGACTGCATGGCGCTATGGCTATTGAATTCACCGGTTGTCGGCACGCAGGCACGACTTTTAGGCAAAGCACTTATCGTTTTAATTCATTTTATCTGTAAGTCGACCTCCCATATGGTGGCACCATGATCCGGAACCGCAAATGACCCTTTCATCGCCGACACCCGAAGATTTCAAGAAATGGTTTCCCGCCACGCTTGCCGGAATGGCGGCGGCGCTGGTTGGCATCGGTCTGGCACGGTTTGCCTATACCCCGCTGCTGCCGGCGCTGATCGACGCCCAGTGGTTTCCGGCCACCACCGCCGTTTATCTGGGCGCGGCCAATCTTGCCGGATACCTCGGCGGCGCGCTGACCGGCAAATGGCTGGCGACAAAGTTCCCGCCCTATCAGGTTTTGCGCGCCATGATGCTGCTGGCGACCATATCGTTTTTCGCCTGCATGCAACCGGTTTCGTTTCTGTGGTATTTCATCTGGCGCTTTGCCGCCGGGGTCAGCGGCGGCGTTCTGATGGTGATGGCGGCTTCGACCGTGCTGGTACAGGTGCCGGCAGCCAAACGCGGTATCGCCGGCGGCATCATCTTTACCGGAGTTGGTATCGGCATCGCGCTGAGCGGTACCCTGGTGCCGGCGCTGATCCACATCGGCCTGATCCAGACGTGGGCGGCACTTGGCCTGATTTCCATGGCCCTGACCCTCGCGGCATGGTGTTTCTGGCCGGTTACCGACAGGCTCGCACCCGCCCACCATCAAGGATCAGGCCGCCGCTCGGCTTTCGAGCTCCCGTTTATCAGCCTTTACGTGGTCTATGCGCTCGACGCCACCGGGTTGGTCGCACACATGGTGTTTCTGGTCGATTATACGGCGCGTGGTCTCAACCTCGGCATCACGGTCGGTGCCGGTTACTGGGTCCTGTTCGGGATCGGTGCGGCGCTGGGCCCGCTCGTCGCCGGCCGGATCGCCGACACCTTCGGCTTTCGAAATACGCTCAGGGTGTTTCTGCTGGTTCAGGCTTTCGCCGTGGCCCTGACGGTCACCTATACCACGAACCTGTCACTGTCGGTTTCCAGTTTTCTGGTCGGTGCCGTGGTACCGGGCATCGTGCCGCTGGTCGTCGGCCGCGCCCACGAGCTGAGCAAAAGCGACCTGCACCTGCAGCGCAGTGCCTGGAGCCTCGCCACCGTCGGCTTTTCAGTCGGCCAGGCCGGTGCCGCCTATGCGTTTTCCTATATCTTCGAGATCAGCGGCCAATATGAAGTGCTGTTCCTGATTTCATCCGGTGCCGTCGCCCTGGCCTTCGTCATCGACATGCTGACGCCGGGGCAAAAACCGCAGGCCTAGCTCAGCGCCGCGCAGGCCCGCTGGATACGCTCGCAGGCATCGCGCAGTTCTTCCTCGGACGACGCATAGGAAATCCGGAAAAACGGCGACATCCCGTAAGCCGCCCCCTGGACAACGGCAACGCCTTCGCTCTCCAGGAAATACAACACCAGATCGGTATCGGTTTCGATGATCTTGCCGGCGGGAGTTTTCTTGCCAATCAGCGCGGCACAGCTCGGGAACACGTAGAACGCGCCCTTCGGCGACGGGCATTTCAGCCCCTTTGCCTGATTGATCATGGAAACCACCAGATCACGGCGGTCCTGAAAGCTTTTGTTGTTCTTTGCGACGAAATCCTGCGGCCCGGTCAACGCCGCCAGCGCTGCGGCCTGACTGACCGACGAGTTGGAGCCGGTGATCTGCTGCTGCAGCTTGGTCATTTGCTTGATCAGGTCTGCCGGACCGCCGCAATAGCCGATCCGCCAGCCGGTCATCGAATAGACCTTGGAGGCACCGTTCATGGTCACGGTGCGGTCCTTCAGCGCCGGCTCGACGGCGGCGATGGTCGAGAACTCGGCACCGTCGAATATGATGTGCTCGTAGATGTCGTCGGCGAAGATCGCGACATGCGGATGGCGCAGCAAAACCTCGGCCAGCCCCTTCAGGTCGGCCTTGTCATAGACGGCACCGGAAGGGTTTGATGGCGAGTTGAGGATCAGCCAGCGGGTTTTCGGCGTGATCGCCGCTTCCAGATCGGCCGGCACCAGCTTGAATTCATTGGCCACCGTGGTCGGCACGATCACCGGGGTGCCGCCGGCAAACTTCACGTGATCGATATAGGAAATCCAGTACGGGGCCGGGATGATCACTTCGTCGCCGTCATCAACCGTCGAGACCAGCGCATCGAACAGCAGCTGCTTGCCGCCGGAGCCGACCATCACTTCGTCCATCGTGAACTCGAGGCCGTTTTCGCGCTTGAACTTGTCGATCACCGCCTGCTTCAGGGCCGGGATACCGGCGGCATTGGTATAGCGGGTCTCGCCCCTGCGGGCCGCTTCAAAGGCCGCTTCGATGACGTGCGCCGGGGTCGGAAAGTCCGGCTCGCCGACGCTCAGCGAAATCACGTCGAGGCCCTCGGCTTTCATGGCACGGGCTTTTTGCGAGGCGACGGAACTCGCCGATTGTTCGAAACGTGACATCCGCTCGGCGATTTTGATTTTGCTCATTTGTTATCGGTCCCTCCCAATATGGCCCTCAGTGATTTACGACGTTCTCTGGTTTCCATCAACACAGCAATTCAATGCCACCGTCATCCTGAACTAGATTCAGGATCCATCCCAACCCTACCGTCGTGCCGGGTTTTTAAGGGTCCTGAATCAAGTTCAGGACGACGTGAAACAGAAATATTATCATTGTGAAGTGTCGGCCAAGTCAGTCACAGTAGTCCGATCAAATCCGCATCATGAGGTGACCTGATGTCTGCACCGCTGCTTTCCATCTCGCGCCGGCTTCGCGATACACCCTTCACCCGCCGCGTCACCGAGGCCGGGGTCAAGGGCTACACGGTTTACAACCACATGCTGCTGCCGACGGTGTTCGACAGCGTTGTCGCCGACTATCACCACCTCAAGCAGCATGTGCAGGTGTGGGACGTCGCCTGCGAGCGGCAGGTCGAGGTGCGCGGCCCCGATGCGGCGCGCCTGATGCAGATGCTGACACCGCGCGATCTCAGGGGCATGACGCCGGGGCAGTGCTATTACGTGCCGATCGTCGACGAGACCGGCGGCATGATGAACGACCCGGTGGCGCTGAAATTCGCCGACGACAAGTTCTACATCTCGATTGCCGACAGCGATCTTTTGTTCTGGGCCAAGGGCCTCGCCTACGGCTTCCGCCTCGACGTCGATATCAACGAGCCCGACGTTTCGCCGCTGGCCGTGCAGGGTCCGAAATCCGACGAGCTGATGGCCCGCGTCTTCGGCGAGCAGGTCCGCGATATCAAATTCTTCCGCTTCTCCATGTTCAGCATCGAAGGCCGCGACATGGCGATTGCGCGCTCCGGCTATTCCAAGCAGGGCGGCTTCGAGATCTATGTCGACGGCACCGAGCATGGCGAGGCGATCTGGGACCGCCTGATGAAAGCCGGTACAGACCTCGACGTCAGGGCCGGCTGCCCGAACCTGATCGAGCGGATCGAAGGCCGGCTGCTGTCTTACGGCAACGACATGACGCGGGAAAACACGCCGCACGAATGCGGCCTCGGCAAGTTTTGCGATACCCAGACGGCAATCGGCTGCGTTGGTCGCGATGCGCTGCTGCGGGTCGCTTCGGAAGGCCCTGTACGGCAGATTCGCAGCATTGCCATCGACGGCGATGCGGTGCCGCCGTGCACGTCGATCTGGCCTGTCTATGCCGATGGCGAGCGCGTCGGGCGAGTCACTTCGGCCGCCTGGTCACCGGATTTCAAGACCAATGTCGCCATCGGCATGATCCGCATGACGCACTGGAAGGATGGCACCCGGATAGAGGTCGAGACACCGGACGGCATGCGCACCGCGACCGTGCGCACAAAGGCGTTTATTTAGGTTTCCCCTCACCCTAACCCTCTCCCTTGGGAGAGGGTGGCGCGGACCTTTTCCGGCCAGGTCGACTTGATGTAGGACAGCACGGCAAGGATTTCGTCGTCGCTCAGTGTTTTCTCGAAAGCCGGCATGTCGCTTTCATATTTGTCCCCGGCGACATATTGCGGACCGTTTTTGGAACTGTTTATGCGGTGCCGTAACTGTGAACAATAAACTTACGCCCGCCCCAGTTATAGGCGCCTTCATCGCTGAATTTTATCTCATATTTTTCAACAATTTCTCGCCATGCACGCCGCGACGAGAACTCAGGGGATGCCGCATGAACATTATAATCAGCGAACGAGATAACGCCCCCTTCAGACAGAATTTTATTTTTAAATAAATAATCGAGAACATAAAAGTGTGACGCATAAAGATTGCAATCCAATACAGCGATCGCAATGCCTTCCGGGAATGCCACGGTGTGCAATGTATTCTCGAAATAACCTTCATGGATAAACGTATTGGGGTGTTTTCTGCGCAGCTCCTTTAACCCCCATTTCCCAAGTGACCTCGATATTTGATGCTGCGAGATGCAGATTATGTTATAAGAATCAATATGTTGAGACGTTAACGGAGTGGTTCACATGGCACACCCGGCGGGTGAATCGAAACGGGACGGACTTCGGGTCGATTTCGACCGTCGCCTGAAGTTGGAATTTTACGGTTCCAAGATCACCTCCGACGGTGGGCTTCTCGCCTATCGAGAGCTTGATGATGCCCTCGGCCTGACCGATGGCGCCGGGGAGATTTTCCAAGACAGCCGCACCGGCAAGAACGGATGGCACGGCATGACGGGTCAGTTCCGCCAATCTCTGTTTGGACGCGTTGGCGGTTATGAAGACGTGAATGATGCCGAGCGCCTGGGACGTGATCCCGCCATGCGTTGGATTGTTGGCGGCAAAGCCGTGGAAAGACAGGCTGCATCCACCAGCCAGATGGGCCGGTTCGAGACGGAAGTTCTGGCAAGCGATGTGAACATCGAAGCCTTGACCAGCATGAACGGGCTGTGGATCGACAAAGTCCATGACCGCCGTCCACCGAAGATGATCATTCTCGACATGGACAGTAGCGTCAGCCCGACCCATGGCGAACAGGAGGGAACGGCGTACAACGGCCACTTCGGCTGCACCTGCTATCATCCGCTATTCCTGTTCAACCAATTCGGTGATCTGGAAAGATGCTCCCTGCGCCCCGGCAATGTCCACAGCGCCGACGGTTGGCGTAACGTTTTGGAACCGGTGGTGAACCGCTACAAGGAAAGGAAGGTTCGGCTTTATTTTCGTGGCGACGCGGCATTCGCTTCGCCGGACATTTACGAGTTTCTGGAAGGTGAGGATTTCCTCTACGCCATCCGCCTCAAAGCGAACAAGATTCTCCAAGGATGCATTGCTCATCTGTTGACTCGTCCCGTTGGCCGTCCGCCGAACCATGTGCAGCGCTATTACGCCAGCTTCAGCTATCAGGCCGGATCGTGGGACAGAAAACGCCGCGTCGTTGCCAAGGTCGAATGGCATCCCGGCGAGTTGTACCCCCGCGTCGGCTTCATCGTCACCAACCTGTCTCGTCCTGCCAATCGGATTGTGGCGTTTTACAATCACCGTGGCACGGCGGAGCAGCACATCAAGGAAGGCAAGAACGCCATCAAATGGACGCGGCTGTCATGCCGCAAGTTCCGCAACAACGAGGTTCGCCTCCAGCTTCATGCCCTGGCGTACAACCTCGCCAATTTCATGCGGACTTTGGCCCTGCCCGAAGAGGTAGAGCATTGGTCGCTGACGACACTGAGAGAGAAGCTGGTGAAGATCGGAGCCAAGGTCGTTCGCCATGGCCGCTATGTCACTTTCCAATTGGCCGAGGTTGCCGTTCCAAGGAACCTGTTCCAGAACATTCTGGAATTGATCGATGATCTGCGACGAAGACCCGCTTCGGCGTAGGCCGGGATCATCGACGGCGCAGGGAACCAGATGGGAGAAGTGCGTTCGGATGACGACAAAAACTGCCAATAGGGAGCCTGAGCTTGACCAAATCGTCAAATCGAGGCTGTCGCATCACCGATCGGGAAGAAATCTTACTTTTGGTGACGGGAAGCTGCTACATTGGCGACAAAGTGAAGGTTATATGGGAAATGTCGGCTTGATATTAAGATCACGCCAACGGATTTTGACCAAAACAAACCCTTACCTTACACGGCCACATGCAAACCAAATCAACCGATAACACGTAAATTAAACTGAAAAAAGATACGATAATAACGATCATCCAAAACCCGAAAAATCCTTACGGATTTCATTGATATGGCTTTGGTAGCTTTAAGACTGATTTACTGGTATTGAAAACCCAATCAACCAACATGAAAAGAGGGTTTGCTATGTCCACTGAACTTGAGATGCTGATGTTTACGGCAATTTTTGCACTTTTAACATACTTGTGGAGGAGATGGGCGATACACAGCTATGTGGTGACCAGACACCTGACTTCACATGCGGCGATTTAGCGTCCACTTCTGTCATTTCAGCAGGATAACCTTCAAAGCTGTCGAACACGTGATAGGCGCGGACAGATTTCTCACTTCCAAGAAAATCTGCGATAAATGCTGCCAGATTCCCGTGTGAGCCAAATTCACCGATGTCCCCCTTAACGCGGGCGTTATCAATATACATCAGTGATAACTGAGCGCTGTCCCTGTACAGCTTTTTAACCAGCCGTGCATTTCTGCTGTCAGGTTTCAGCAGCAGAACAAAGACAAAGATATTTCTGATAAACAGTGCGATCACACGCAATGGTGCAAAGGGTATTTTGCTGATACGCGACCCATGCGCTATCGACCAATTGAATTTCATGTTTTTACCGCTGATGATTAATAATACTACGGTTGTTACATTAGTCACAAATATCAGTCTACCCATATTAACACAAAGCAGGTTATTGGAACTGGAACCGGCTTCAGTTTGCTTGCGCCCGCTTGATGATCTCGTCATGGGTGGCGCGGACTTTTTCCGGCCATGTCGACTTGATGTAGGACAGCACGGCGAGAATTTCGTCGTCGCTCAGTGTTTTCTCGAAAGCCGGCATGTCGCTTTCATATTTGTCCCCGGCGACATATTGCGGACCGTATTTGGTGAGGTTGAACAACGACTCGGTAGCGTGGTGCCAGGTGTGTCCGGTTTCATTGTGCGGCGGTGCCGGCAGACGGCCGCTCATTTTCGCGGTCTTCCAGTTCGGCTCGCCGGCAAGATCGACACCGTGGCAGCTGGCACAGTGCTGTGTGTAAATCGCCTGTCCCTTTTGCACGACCGTGGCGTCATCGGGCTTCAGCCGATACGGGTCATTCGAGGGTTGCGGCATATAAACCAGATACGCCACCCAGCCGCTGAGCAGGATCGCTATCGCCAGCAAGGGTATTGGTGTTACGCCGCGTCCGAACAGTGCCATGATCTTTCCCTTCTTCCTCAACGGATAAACGTCTCAACGTAGTCCGCACCGAGGCCAACCTCATCAAAATGCTTACGGCAGGCATCGATGCGATCGAACACGTCCGTAGTCCCCGTCGTCTTGCCGTTCTCGTCGCAATAGATCAGCGCGCCGGTGTTATGGAAAAGCGTGATCATTTCGTCGCAATCCTCATCGACGACGAGGGTGTGGATCTCGCCCGGTGGCTCGAACAGGTAGGAGCCCGGTCCGGCCACCCAGTCATGTTCGAGATAGCGCCACGAGCCCTTGATGACAAAGCCGTGCACCGGTGCCGGATGACGGTGCCGCGACAGAAAGCCGCCGCCCTTCACCTTGGTCAGGTGCACCCAGTAGCCCTGCGAGACATTCAGGCACAGTGGCCTGGACCAGCGATCCGGCGACAACGGCACCCACAGGCGCGGGTCATCGTTGGCAAAGGCATCCTGAATGAAAATCTCGGCAAGCCCGCCGGTGACGTTGGGGCCGGTATAGGGGGCCGGAATTTTCGCTTTCTGTGCACCATCCATGATATCAGTCCTTACGTGTTGCCTGTTTCTGCCCGGTAGCGGGCTATTTGTCTGTTTCCGCCCGGTAGCGGGCTATTTGTCTGTTTCCGCCCGGTAGCGGGCGAGTGTTTCCTCGTTGGCCGGATACAGCCCCGGCAGCGCAACGCCCTTTTCGACTTCGCCGACGATCCAGGCTTCGAGCTTTTCCTGTTCGATGGCGGCCTCGATGATTTCCTCGGCGATGGCCTTCGGCACCACCACCGCGCCGTCGTCGTCCGAGACGATGATATCATCCGGGAACACCGCCGTGCCGCCGCAGCCGATCGGCTCCTGCCAGCCGACAAAGGCCATCTGGTGAACCGCCGCCGGAGCCGCCGTGCCGTTGCACCAGATCGGCAGGCCGACCGCCTTGACGCCCGCCGAATCGCGCATCACCCCGTCGGTGACCATGGCGACGACGCCGCGCTTGCGCATCCGTGCCGTCAGAATGTCGCCCATCACACCGGCAGTATCGCAGCCGCGCGCATCGATCACGCAGATGCAGCCTTCGGGCATCGCCTCGATCGCGGCGCGGGTCGAATTCGGCGATTTCCAGGCTTCCGGGGTTGCCAGATCTTCGCGCGCCGGCACGAAACGCATGGTGAAGGCCGGGCCGGCGACCCGCTTGTCGGCAAAGCAATACGGCATCGTACCCTTGAGCCAGGTGGTCCTGAGGCCACGCTTCAGCATCACCGTAGTCAGGGTCGCGACGGCAACACTTTCGAATTTCTCGCGTAACGCCTGATCCATGTTTATTCCTCCCGGACGTAAAGTTGGCTTGTTTGACCGCGCCTTACTCCCAAGATAAGCAACGCAGACAGAAATTACGAGCAACGGAGTGCATAATGTCCAACACACAGGTTTTATTCAACAGCCAGCCCGAGGGCCTGCCGACAGCCGAAAATTTCCGGATCGTCGAAGCCTCGATACCGGCCATCAAGGACGGGCAATTTTTGCTGAAGAACCTGTATCTGTCACTTGATCCCTATCAGCGCATGCTGATGGGCGGCGGCTGGACCTATGCGCCGCGCTTCCTGCAACCGGGCGATCTGATGATCGGGCGCATCGTCGGCGAAGTGATCGAGACGAAAAATCCCGACTTCCCCGCCGGCACCCATGTGGTTGGTCGGCTCGGCTGGCAAGAGTATGTGGCCTCCGACGGCAGCGATCTCGATTTCGTCGTCACGCCCAGGGACGGCGTGCCGTTGAGCGCCTATCTCGGCGCTTGCGGCTCGACCGGAACCACGGCCTGGGTCGGCCTGAAAATCACCGGGCGCGCCAAGGCCGGTGAAACGGTGCTGGTTTCCGCCGCCGCCGGATCGGTCGGCAGTACGGTCGGCCAGTTGGCCAAGGCGTGGGACTGCAAGGCCATCGGCATCGCCGGCGGCCCCGAGAAATGCAAGCTGGTGGTCGAGCAATTCGGTTTCGACGCCTGCGTCGACTACAAGGCGCCGGACCTTGAAGCACAAATCCGGGCTGCCGCACCCGGCGGCGTCGATGTCTATTTCGACAACGTCGGCGGCCAGGTGCTGGAAGCGGCGCTGGCCAACATGAACAAGTTTGGCCGGATTCCGGTCTGTGGCGCACTGTCGGCCTATAACGAACAGGGCACCCACTACGGCGTCAAGAATCTGCACCTGTTCTTCGACAAGTCGCTGACCATGGAAGGCTTCGTTCTGCAGGCGCACAAGGCGCGCTGGCCTGAAGCCCGCGCCGAAGTTGTCGAGCTGATTGCGGATGGCAAATTCGTCTCGCTGGAAACCATCGCCGAAGGCATTGAAAACGCCCCCGCCGCCTTCATCGGCATGCTGGAAGGCAAGAACATCGGCAAGCAGCTGGTGAAACTGACCTGATCCATGGGGACTTTCATCGCCGCCGTGCTGTTTCTGGTCATCACGCCCGGACCGGGGGTGCTGAGCGTCGCCGGCAACGCCGCCGCCTATGGCTTTCGTGCCGGCGTGCCGTACCTGACCGGCGTCGTGCTGGGATCCCTGGTGGTCATGGGCATGGTCGCCAGCGGCCTGGCGGCACTGGTCTTTGCAACGCCGTATATACGGGAATTTCTGCTGGCGGCGTCGCTCGGTTATCTTTTGTATCTGGCCTACCGGATCGCCACGTCGGGCAGCGGCATTGCCATCATCGAAACCGCGAAGCCGCTGGGCTTCTACAACGGCGCCATGCTGTCGCTGATCAATCCCAAGGCCTATGCGGTGATGACGACAGTGATCGGCGGTTTCAATTTTTATCCCGACAGCCCCGGCGTCGAGATCGCGCTCAAGTTCGTGGTTTTCTCGTCAATCTCGTTCCCGCTGCATTTCATGTGGAACGGCATTGGCGCGACCCTCAAGCATCTGCCGTTCGGGCCTAAGGGCCAGCGCATCATCAACGTCTGCATGGCCGCCTCGATGCTTTTGGTGGTCGGGCTGGCGATCTATTTCGAAAGCGTTCGGTAAAATACATCGTCATCCCGGTCACACCGAGAACAACAAAATTCAAATCCACCATCACCCTGAACTTGATTCAGGGGCCATACGGACAAATCGAGATGGTGCCGGGTTTTTATGGATCCCAAATCAAGTTTGGGATGACGGTTTTTCCTAAGGATGACGATTTATCTGAAACGAAAATCGTCACATCAGATTGCGGTGTTCCTTGGGGAGGGTCACGACGAGGCCGTCGAGATCGGCGGTCATGCGGATCTGGCAGCCGAGACGCGAGGTTTTTTTCAGCCCGAACGTCAGATCGAGCATGTCTTCCTCTTCCTCGGCAGCCGGTTCCAGCTTGTCGAACCATTCGGCATCAACGATGACATGGCAGGTCGAGCATGCCATCGAGCCTTCACAGGCGCCTTCGACATCGATCATGCTGCGGTGTGCGACCTCAAGAACCGACAGGCCTTCCGGCGCATCGCATTCCTGGCGGCGTCCATCGGGATGGACGAACGTCATCTTGAACATGCTCAAAGGATCAGACCGAGAAGCTTTCGCCGCATCCGCAGCGGCTTTTTTCGTTCGGATTGCTGAAGGTGAAACCGGACCTAAGCGCGCCGTCCTCGTAGTCCATCTGTGCGCCGACCAGGAACATGGTGGCCATCGGATCGATGAAGATCTTGGCCCCGTTCTGCTCGACCTCTTCCTCGAACGGACGCTTTTCCTCGGCGTATTCGAATACATAGGAAAGCCCGGAGCAGCCCTTGGTGGAAACGCTGACCCGCAGCCCGGCGACCGGCGTTTCGGTCTTGCTCATCAGCTCGCGGACATGCGCGGCGGCGGCATCGGTCAGACTGATCAGTTGCGGCTTGCTCATTTCGGTCATCGGGGTCGCTCCAATATTTCTATCTCTTAGGTAATCTCATCTTGCTTTGTATTCAACCCGTTCATGCTTCGAGACGCCCCGGATCAAGTCCGGGTCTCATCAGCATGAAGGTAACATACAAAACCTCATCCTGAGGAGCGAGCAAAGCGAGCGCCTCGAAGGATGCCCATCACCCCATGCCGAGAGCCAGCTTGGCGTCCTCGGACATGTTTTCAGGTGTCCATTGCGGCTCCCACACCAGTGAGACCTCGATCTCGCCGGTGCCTTCAACCAGTTCGACGGCGCGGGCCACCATGCCCGGCATTTCACCGGCTACGGGACAGCCCGGTGCGGTTAGGGTCATATCGATCTTGATATCGCCCTTCTCGTCGATCTTGAGGTTATAGATCAGGCCAAGGTCATAAATGTTAACCGGAATTTCCGGATCATAGACCGTCTGCAGGGCTTCGATGACGGCTTCCGCGGTGACAACCTCGGCACCTTCCGGCAGCGGCGTGCCGGCGACCGCCTTGAAATCCTCGTCCGGATCGACCGGCGAATAGTCAAAACCCGGAATGCCGCTCGGGCCTCCCGGCGTCAGTCCGTGCATCGAGGCTGGCGGCACGAAGGTATCGCGCTCAAGGGATTTTTTGACCTTGTCCTCAGCCGCCTTGATTTTGGCCGCTTCAGCTTCGTTAACAGCCGTGTCCGACGACAGGTCCGCAGGGGTTTGATCTTTCGGGTTCATGGTCTCATCCGTTTTTTTCTTTTTAAACAGTCCGAACATCACGCAAACATCTCTTTCACAATCAGCAGCGCGTCATGCAGTGCATCGATTTCGGCTTTGGTGTTATACAGACCGAACGACGCCCGGGCCGTGCCCGGAATGCCGAAGCGGTCCATCAGCGGCTGCGCACAGTGATGACCGACACGCACCGCAACACCGGCGCGGTCGATAATGGTGCCGATATCCGAGATATGCGCTTCGTCCATAACGAAGGAAATGATCGAGGCTTTTTCTTCGGCGGTGCCGATGATGTGCAATCCTTCAATTGATTGCAGCCGTTCCGTCGCATAGTGCAAAAGCCCCATCTCGTGCGCGTGTATGTTCTCAAGGCCGATCGCTTCGACGTATTTGATGGCGGCACCCAGACCGATGGCTTCGATGATTGCCGGCGTGCCGGCCTCGAAACGGTGCGGTGCATCCTGATACGTGGTTTTTTCGAACGTCACGCGGTCGATCATGTCGCCGCCACCCTGATAGGGCGGCATGGTATTGAGCAGATCACGCGGTGCCCACAAAACGCCGATCCCGGTCGGGCCATACAGCTTGTGACTGGAAAACACATAGAAATCCGCACCCAGCGCCTGCACGTCGATCCTGGCGTGCGGCACGGCCTGACAGCCGTCGATCAGCACCTTGGCGCCGGCGGCATGCGCCTTTTTGATGATTTCGGCTATCGGCAGCACGGTACCGAGCACGTTGGAGATATGCGGCACCGAAACCAGTCTGGTCTTGGGCGACAGCAGTTTCTCGAATTCATCCATCAGGAAGTTGCCGTCGTCGTCAATCGGCACGACCTTGAGCACGATGCCCTTTTCGGCGCGCAGCAGTTGCCACGGCACGATGTTGGCGTGGTGTTCCATGACCGTGACGATGATTTCATCACCGGCTTTCAGGAACGTCCGGCCATAGCTCGACGCCACCAGATTGATGGCTTCGGTAGCCCCCTTGGTGAACACCACTTCATGATGATCGGCGGCGTTCAGAAAGCGGGCGACGCTTTCGCGGGCTTCTTCATAGGCGCCGGTCGAAAGCTGGCTCATGCGGTGGTTGCCGCGATGCACGTTGGAATAAAAATGTTCCATGCAGCCGGTCATCGCCTCGATCACCTGACGCGGCTTTTGCGCACTGGCACCGTTGTCGAGATAGACCAGCGGCTTGCCGTAAACCATTTCGCCGAGGATCGGGAAATCCTCGCGGATGCGTTCAACGTCATAGGCGCGCATGGAATTGTCACCGGCATTGGATTTGATGGCGGCGTGTTCGGTCATCATGCGGGTTCCTTCCACTCGCCGGCCAGATAGCAGTGCGCCGGCAGCCAGTGCAGGACCTTGTCGAGGAAGGCTTCGCGTACCGTCTCGTCGGAAATTTCTTCCATGGCGTCGCCGAGGAACGACTGCACCAGCATGTTGCGGGCCAAGGCTTCGGGGATACCGCGCGAGCGCAGATAAAACAGCGCCGTGCTGTCGAGCTGACCGCTGGTCGCACCGTGCGCGCACTGCACGTCATCGGCATAGATTTCCAGCTCCGGCTTGACGTCGATCTCGGCACTGTTGGACAGCAGCAGCGTTTTTGACAGCATCCGCCCGTCGGCCTTCTGGGCATCGCGGGCAACATGGATCTTGCCCTGGAACACGGCCCGGCTTTCATCATCCAGCACGCCCTTGAAGACCTGCTTGCAACTGGTGTTGGGCACCACCATGTCGATCACCGAGGTGTTGTCGCAGTGTTCGTTGCCGCGCATCATATAGGCGCCGTGATAGCCGCAATGCGCGCCCTGCCCGGCCAGCCGGATATTGGTTTCGGTGCGCGACAGCAGACCGCCGATGGCCAGTCCGAAAGACTCATAGGTGGCATCGCGACCGACCCGCGTGTGCTGGGTGGCGACGTGCGTGGCGTGAATGCTTTCCGCCTGCACCTTGTAGTGCTTGAAGATCGCGCCGTCGCCGACGTCGATTTCGGTTACGGAATTGGCAAAATAGGTGCCGACGCCCTGACCGACGTGATGTTTGACCAGCGTTGCCTGCGCGTTCGCTTCCAGCACAATCAGATTGCGCGGAAAATACGCGATCGCCTTGTCGCTGAGACCGCCCAGATACACCACTTCAATCGGCTTCGTCAGGCATACACCCTTGGCGACGTGCAGCACGAAGCCGGAATCCATCATCGCCTCGTTGAGCGCCAGCATCGCCTGATTGCCGTCCACACCGGCAACCGCGCCCATGTGTGCTTCGACCCAGGCCGGATCGTCATTGAGCAGCACTTCCAGCGGTGCAAAGCGCACGCCCTTGGGCAGCCTGGCCGTATCCGACAGGTCCTTGCGGATCCGTCCGTTGACGAAGACGAGACGCGCCGCGATCTCGCCGCCGATGCTCGGCACGGTGTCGACAGGCGTGTCCGCCGCATCCGGGGTCATCGGCAGATAGCGGGTATCGTCCAGCGGACGCAGCCGGGTGTATTTCCAGCTTTCCAGCTTTGGTGTCGGCAGACCGAGTTTCACAAACCGCGAAACTCCGGCTTCGCGGAGCGCAACAAGCCACGGCAAGCCGGCACCCGGCAGGTTCGACCGTTCGGAAAGCGTGCCCTCAAGGAAGGAAACCGATGCCATCAGGCAGCCTCCCCGGCGAATTCGGCGTAGCCTTTTTCTTCCAGCACCAGCGCCAGCTCCTTGCCGCCGGTCCGCTGAATGCGGCCCTGCGCCAGCACATGCACCTTGTCCGGCACGATGTAGTCGAGCAGTCGCTGATAGTGGGTGATGACGAGGCTTGAGCGTTCCGGCGAGCGCATAGCGTTGACGCCGTCGGCGACGATCTTCAGGGCATCGATATCAAGGCCGGAATCGGTTTCGTCAAGGATCGACAGCTTCGGTTCCAGCACCGCCATCTGCAGCACTTCGTTACGCTTTTTCTCGCCGCCGGAGAAGCCGACATTGACGGCGCGCTTGAGCATCTCGTCGGACATGCCAAGCTCCTTGGTCTTGGCGCGCAGCATCTTGATGAACTGGATCTTGTCCAGCTCCGCCTCGCCGCGGTAACGACGCACGGCATTGACCGCTTCGTTGAGGAATGTCGAGTTGGGCACACCCGGAATTTCGACCGGATACTGGAATGCCAGGAACACACCCTTGGCGGCGCGCTCTTCCGGATCCAGATCAACCAGATCCTCGCCCATGTAGATGATCCGGCCACCTGTCACTTCATAACCTTCGCGACCCGCCAGCACGTACGACAGCGTCGATTTTCCGGAACCGTTCGGCCCCATGATGGCGTGCACTTCACCCGGCTTTACGGTCAGGTTGATCCCCTTGAGGATTTCCTTGCCGCCGACGGTGGCGTGAAGATCTTTTATTTCGAGCATTCTTTTTCGTCCTTTGTATTCTATTCCGTCATCCCAAACTTGATTTGGGATCCATATTCCTGTGCGCGTCATCCAAAGGTGTTAAGCCCATGGACCCTGAAACAAGTTCAGGGTGACGCGGTGATGTGATGCATCCCTACCCGACACTACCCTCAAGCGAGATGCCGACCAGTTTCTGCGCTTCGACGGCGAATTCCATCGGCAGCTGCTGCAGCACTTCGCGGCAGAACCCGTTGACCACCAGAGCCACCGCCGCTTCCGCCGGAATGCCACGCTGGCGCAGATAGAACAGCTGATCTTCGGAGATCGTCGAGGTCGTCGCTTCGTGTTCGACAATCGCGTTTTTGTTGCGGCTTTCGATGTAAGGCACGGTATGCGCGCCGCACTTGTCGCCGATCAAAAGCGAGTCGCACTGGGTATAATTGCGTGCCCCTTCGGCCTTCGGTGAAATCTTCACCAGCCCGCGGTAGGTCTGATCGGCACGGCCCGCCGAAATCCCCTTGGAGATGATCCTCGACGTGGTGTTCTTGCCGAGATGGATCATCTTGGTGCCGGTATCGGCCTGCTGGGCGTTGTTGGTGATGGCGATGGAATAGAACTCGCCGACCGAATTGTCGCCCTGCAGGATGCAGCTCGGGTACTTCCAGGTGATTGACGAGCCGGTCTCGACCTGGGTCCATGAAATCTTCGAATTGCGACCGCGGCAGGCGCCACGCTTGGTGACGAAGTTGTAGATCCCGCCCTTGCCGTTCTCGTCGCCCGGATACCAGTTCTGCACGGTCGAGTATTTGATCTCGGCATCGTCAAGCGCCACCAGTTCGACGACCGCAGCGTGCAGCTGGTTCTCGTCGCGCATCGGCGCCGTGCAGCCCTCCAGGTAGCTGACGTACGAGCCCTTGTCGGCGATGATCAGGGTGCGTTCGAACTGACCGGTGTTCTTTTCGTTGATACGGAAATAGGTCGACAGTTCCATCGGGCATTTGACGCCGGGCGGAATGTAGACGAACGAACCGTCGGTGAAGACGGCGGCATTCAGGCACGCGTGCTTGTTGTCGGCGACCGGCACGACCGAGCCCAGATACTTGCGCACCAGATCGGGGCAGCGTTCGAGCGCTTCCGAGATCGGGCAGAAGATGATGCCGACGGCTTCGAGTTTCTTGCGGAACGTGGTCGCCACCGAAACGCTGTCGAACACATAATCGACGGCGACGTTGGTGACTCCGGCGAGCATTTCCTGTTCGCGCAGCGGAATGCCCAGCTTCTCGTAGGTTTTCAACAGTTCCGGATCGACCTCGTCGAGGCTTTTCGGCCCGTCGCTCTTGCTTTTGGGGGCCGAATAATAGTGATACGCCTGATAGTCGATCGGCGGGAATGCGACCTTGGCCCATTTCGGCTCGGGCATTTCCAGCCAGCGACGATAGGCTTTCAGACGCCATTCCAGCAGCCATGCCGGCTCGTTCTTCTTGGCCGAAATGAAGCGCACGATATCCTCGCTCAGGCCTTTCGGTGCCATGTCCGATTCGATATCGGTGACGAAGCCGTACTTGTACTTCTCGCCCGAGATCGACTGAACCTGATCGATGGTTTCGGCTGTAACTGACATAGTCGTTTCTTCCTTTATGCCTTGCGGCTTTTCGATTTCATTTTCTTCATCTTGTTACCCTCACCCTGTCCCTCTTCTTGGGGAGAGGGTGGCGCGTAACGCCGGGTGAGGGGCGCGTTTCTCAACATACGAATCCTCATGCCACCGACTCCTTGCGGGGCAGCGCACGTAACGTCGTCACGGCATCGGCAATGGCATCAATCGCCACCTCGACCTGATCGGCGGTCGTCATGCGACCGACGCAAAGCCGGATCGAAGCATGCGCATCGGCATCGGAAAGACCGAGTGCACGCAGCACATACGAAGGCTCGACCGCCGCCGAGGTACAGGCCGATCCGCTGGAAACCGCAACCCGATCCTTCAACTGGTCCATCAGCGTTTCGGAATCAATCCCGGCAAAGCCGATGTTCAGATTGCCACCGATGCGGTGCGTCATCGAGCCGTTGACGTGGGTATCGGCGATGCGCTGGCGCAAACCCTTCGCCAAACGGTCGCGCAGATCGCGGATGCGGGTGTGTTCGGCGTCGCTTTCTTCCGAGACCAGCTGCGCTGCTGCACCAAACCCGACAACCAGCGGGGCCGGCAGTGTGCCCGAACGCAGCGTGCGTTCCTGACCGCCGCCATCCATCAAGGGTTCCAGCCGGACGCGCGGCTTGCGACGGACATAAAGCGCACCGATCCCCATCGGGCCGTACATCTTGTGACCGCTCAGCGACAGCAGATCGACATTCATCGCGGCAACGTCAATCGGCGTCTTGCCGGCAGACTGGGCGGCGTCGGTATGCAGATAGACGCCGCGTTCCCGGCATATCACACCGATCTCGGCAATCGGCTGAATGACGCCGATCTCGTTGTTGACGTGCATCACCGAAACCAGGGCGGTGTCATCGCGAATGGCATCGGCGATCTGCGCCGGATCGATCAGACCATCGCTGTCGACCGGCAGCCAGGTGATTTCAGCGCCGTGCTTTTCCAGATACTTGAGCGATTCCAGCACACACTTGTGTTCCGTCACCGGCGCGATCATGTGCGATTTGGCTTTGCCGTTGCGGCCATCGAAGAACCGCCCGACGCCCTTGATCGCCATATTGTTGCTTTCCGTGGCCCCGGATGTGAAGACGATTTCGCGGGGATCGGCATTGATCATCTGCGCAATCTGCTGGCGCGCCACTTCGACCGCATCGCGGGCTTCCCAGCCATAGGCATGCGAGGTCGAATGCGGATTACCGAACATCTCGGTGAAATACGGCGTCATGGTTTCCATGACACGGGCATCGACCGGCGTCGTTGCCTGATAATCGAGATAGATCGGACGGTGCAGGGTCATGGTCATGCCGCCTCCGATGCCGTGCGCGCGCGCAGGGCCTGCCAGGCTTCGATGAATTTCCGGACTTCGTCCCGGGTCGTTGCAGCACCAAGCGAAACCCGCACCGCTTCGGCGGCCTCGCTGCGCGGCAAGCCCATCGCCAGCAGAACGTGGCTCGGCTCAACCTTGCCGCTGGAGCACGCCGATCCGGCACTGACCGCAAAGCCGGCCAGATCGAACGCCATGACCTGGGTTTCCGCCGCAACGCCGGGCATACCGATACAGGTGGTATTGGCGAGGCGCGCCGATCGGGCGCCGTAAACTCTGGCGTGGCTGCCGAGCGCGGTTTCGATTTCGTCTCTGAGGTCCGACAGCCGAGCGTAGTCCTGCAGGCCCTCAAGCGCAGCCTCGGCGGCAGCCCCGAACCCGGCGATGCCAATGGCATTTTCGGTACCGGCGCGGCGACGGCGTTCCTGCCCGCCACCGGCGATCAACGGCGCAAAGGCAACGCCTTCGCGCTGAATGATGGCACCGCTGCCTTGCGGTCCGCCGATCTTGTGCGCGCTCAGGCTGATCACGTCCGCCGCTTCGACGAGTGCGGCCATCGGCAGCTTGCCGGCCCACTGGATGGCGTCGACATGCAGCCGTGCGCCGGCGCCATGAACGATCGCGGCGATTTCGGCAATCGGCTGGATGACGCCGGTCTCGTTATTGGCGGCCATCACCGATACCAGCGCCGTGCCGTGAATTTCTGAAAGAGTCGCCTGCAAGGCGGCAAGCTCGAGCACGCCATCGGCACTGACCGGAATGCGAACCGCTTTGGGGTCGGCATCAAGCACCGAGGCGTGTTCGATCGCACTGGTGATGCGCCCCTCGGCGGCGATGCCCTTGATGATCGTGTTGTTGGCTTCGGTGCCGCCCGACGTAAAGGTTACATTGGCCGGTTTGACGCCGGCCAGCGCCGCCACCCGGGCGCGGGCGTCTTCGATGATCCGGCGCTGGTCGCGCCCGAAGCCGTGCACCGAAGAGGCATTGCCGGTTATCTCCATGGCACGCGCCATCGCAGCCCGGGCAGCAAGGCCCAGCGGCGTCGTCGCGTTATGATCGAGATAACAGGCGTTATTCATGGATCCGTCTTCTTTATCACTCGCCGGCAGCGAAATGCTGGCTGCGGCCTTGCGCATACAGAACGCCACTGGAACCGAGGACGCGTTTGGCGGCCACGTCTTCCAGTGATACCGAACTTAAAAACAGATAAATCTGATTGCCGAGTTCTTCCCAAAGATCATGGGTCAGACAGCGCTGCTGGCCGCCGTGACACCCGGCGGGGCTGCCCGGCGTACAGCGCGTCGCCTTGATCGGCTCGTCGACCGCCAGAATGACATCGGCAACCCGGATTTCGGCGGACGAGCGGGCCAGCAGATAACCGCCGCCCGGACCGCGTACGCTTTTGACCAGATGGCCACGCCGGAGATGGCCGAACAACTGCTCAAGATACGACAGCGAAATTTCCTGGCGATCCGCGATATCGGCCAGCGCTATCGGCTTGCCCTGGGAATGGTTCGCGAGATCAACCATCGCCATCACGGCGTAACGTCCTTTGGTTGAGAGTTTCACGGTATCGCTCCTTCAGCTTATGCCTGTCTTGTGCCCGGCTGGCCTATGCCACCGAGGACTTGCGGCCGTTTTTGCCGTCATCCTTGTCGTCGTTGCTTTTTTTGCTCTTGGCCGGCGTTTTCTTGGTTACACCTTTGACCGCGCTTGCGCGTTCCGCTTCCAGTTCCTCGACGCGGTTCTGCAAGGCGGTAATGTGGCCCCGCATCTGGTCGAGCACCTGCTGCACCGGATCGGGCACGCCGTCCGGCGTCGTTGCATAGGCGCGGAACTCGCCGGTCTTGGACTTGTCGCGCGGCATGATGATTCTGGCCGGAATACCGACCGCCGTAACGCCTGCAGGAACGTCAGACGTGACCACCGCATTGGCGCCGACCCGGGCATTGTCGCCGACCGTGATCGGACCCAGTATCTGGGCGCCGGAGCCGACGATGACGCCATTGCCGAGCGTCGGGTGGCGCTTGATGCCGACCTGCGCGGCGCTGTCGACACTGGGGGCCACGCCGCCCAGCGTCACGTCGTGATACAGCGTAACGTTGTCGCCGATTTCGGCGGTTTCGCCGATCACCACGCCGGCGCCGTGATCGATCACGAAGCAGCAGCCGATGGTCGCACCGGGATGAATTTCGATGCCGGTCAGAAAGCGGCCGAGCTGCGATATAAGGCGACCGAGAAAGCACAGGTTGGCCTGCCAGAGACCGTGTGCAATGCGATAAAATACCACAGCATGGAAGCCCTGATAGAGGATAATGACCTCAAAATACGACCGGGCAGCCGGATCGCGTTCGAGAAAGGCGTCCAAATCGGCCTTTAATCTCTTGAAAAGCATGGCATGATCTCTATCTTCTTTTCGCCCCGGGGATGCGCCAAAGCCTTCGTATGACTATATCAGCCGAAGAAAGCGCATTTCTTATGTGGTTATATAAGAAAGCCGAGTAACACGGTCAAGTATTTCTAACCGATTAGCGCAGGCCTTAAGCCGCTCTGCATATGATTAGCCTAGAGATTTACTCAACAATTATTTATTTTGAAGTGAGGTTCCCCCTATGCCCGACGTGATTTTCAATGGGCCGGAAGGCCGCCTGGAGGGTCGTTATCAGCATGCCAAGCGTGATGACGCCCCGGTCGCGCTGATTTTGCACCCGCATCCGCAGCATGGCGGGACCATGAACAACAAGGTGGTATATTCGCTTTATCATGCCTTCAGCCGTCGCGGATTCTCGACGCTGCGCTTCAATTTCCGCGGTGTCGGACGCTCTCAGGGTGAATTTGACAGCGGCCTTGGCGAGCTCAGCGATGCCGCCGCCGCCCTCGACTGGATGCAGGGTCACAACCCGAACGCCACCGGCTGCTGGATTGCCGGATTCTCGTTCGGCGCCTGGATTGCCATGCAGCTGATGATGCGCCGTCCTGAAATCAACAGCTTCATCGCCGTTGCGCCGCCGGCCAGCATCCACGATTTCTCGTTCCTGGCCCCGTGTCCGGCCAGCGGTTTGATGATTCACGGCGACTCCGACGACATTATTCCGGCCGATTCGGTTGCCAAGCTGGCCGACAAGCTCGGCAAGCAGAAGAACATCACCATCGATTACAATGTCGTCAAAGGCTGCGATCACTTCTTCCGCGACCATCTCGACGTCATGGAAAAGCACGTCGAGAAGTATCTCGACGCCAATCTGCCGGTTTCGGCATAAATCTGTTATCTGAATAACACCGTCATCCCTCTCCCTCGGGAGAGGGTGGCGCGGAGCGCCGGGTGAGGGGCTTTAAGGCCGGTGCACGACGCCGCCCGGCATCGGCTGCAGGACGCCGGTGGTCGACGGCAGACTCAGCGGCAAACCATACAACGTGCGCACCGCAAGGTAGGCAAAGGCCTGCGCCTCCATGGCGTCGCCGGACCAGCCGACGGCTTCGACCGGCTCGACCGGACGATCCAGAAGACTGCGCAACGCCGCCATCATCACCGGGTTGTGCCGCCCGCCCCCGGTCACCAGCCAGCGTTGCGGCAACGCCGGCAGCATTTCCTGCGCCTTGGCGACAGCGCCCGCCGAAAACGCGATCAGCGTCGCCGCGCCGTCTTCAAGCGATAATCCGGCCACCGGCGACGGATCAAAATGATCGCGGTCCAAGGATTTCGGATACGGGGCCAGGAAATAATCATTGGCCAGCAGCGTCAGCAACGCATCGTAATCGACCCGACCCTGACGGGCGATGCGGCCGTCTTCATCCATTGTCTGTCCGGTTTTTTCACAAACCCAGTCATCGACCAGCGCATTGGCCGGCCCGGTATCGAAGGCGACGATGCCGCCGTCGGGGCTGATCCAGGTCAGATTGCCGACCCCGCCCAGGTTCAGAACACAGATCGGCGGCTCGAGCGGTTTGGCCAGCGCCGCATGATAAAGCGGGGCCAGCGGCGCGCCCTCGCCGCCGGCGGCGACATCGGCGGAACGGAAATCATTGACCACGCAGATGCCGAGCCTGGCCGCCAGTCTGGCACCGTCACCCAACTGGCAGGTGATGCCGGCCGCCGGATCGTGAAACACCGTCTGGCCATGAAAGCCGACGACATCGATATCGGTCGGATCGATCCCGGCACGGGCACAGAAATCCTCAACCGCTTCGGCGTGTGCATCGGTCAGATCGTTGATCAGGGCCGTGAAATCGTCGCTGATCCCGGGCTTTTGGCCAAGGATGGCGGACAGCCTTTTGCGCAGCGCCGGTGTATAGGGATAGGTGGCATAAGCGCCGCGACGGTGCACATGGGTGCCATCGGTATCAATGATCGCGACATCGATCCCGTCCATCGAGGTGCCGCTCATCAGGCCTATGGCCTGCAGCACTTTCGCCTGATCGGAGCCGGCATCACTGTTCATGCTGCCCGGCGCATTGTCTGTAATATTGTCTGAAACATTGTCTGGCAGTGCCTGCATGTGCTAATCATCCGCGCCCATATAAATTAACAGTCAGTCCGCCCATGAGCCAATATAAATCAGAGTTTATCGCCAAGCTGGTCGAACGTCAGTTCCTGCATCAATGTACCGACATTGAAGCACTGGACGCGCTTTGCGCAAGCAAGACGGTGACCGCCTACATCGGCTTCGACTGTACGGCACCCAGCCTGCACGTCGGCTCGCTGGTCTCGATCATGCTGCTGAGACTGATGCAGCAGACCGGCCACAAGCCGATCGTCCTGATGGGCGGCGGCACCACCAAGGTCGGCGATCCGTCGGGCAAGGATGAAAGCCGCAAACTTCTCGACGACGCCGCGATTGCCGCCAACATGGCCGGCATCAAATCGGTTTTTTCGAAATACCTGCGCTTCGGCGACGGCCCGACCGATGCCGTCATGGTCAACAATGCCGACTGGCTTGAAGGTCTGAACTACGTCGACTTCCTCAGGGATTACGGCCGCCATTTCACGATCAACCGGATGCTCGGCTTCGACAGCGTCAAGCTGCGTCTTGAGCGCGAACAGCCGCTGACCTTCCTCGAATTCAATTACATGATTCTGCAGGCTTACGACTTTCTTGAGCTGGCCCGCCGCAATGACTGCGCCTTGCAGATGGGCGGCTCGGATCAGTGGGGCAACATCATCAACGGCGTCGAACTTGGCCGCCGTGTCGCCGACAAGCACCTGTTCGGCCTGACCACGCCGCTTTTGACCACGGCGTCGGGCGCCAAGATGGGCAAGACCGCCGATGGCGCGGTGTGGCTCAATGAAGGCTCGCTCAGCACCTACGATTACTGGCAATACTGGCGCAATACCGAGGACGCCGATGTCGGCAAGTTCCTGCGACTGTTCACCGAACTGCCGATTGCCGAGATCGAACGGCTTGAAGCGCTTGAAGGTGCCGAAATCAACGAAGCCAAGAAAGTACTGGCCGATGCCGCGACCGTCCTCAGCCGCGGCCCGGAAGCGGCCCGGCAGGCCCGCGCCACCGCCGAGACCACCTTCGAACAAGGCGGTGCCGGTGACAGCCTGCCCAGCATCGACGTCGCCCGTGCCGAGCTGGAAGCCGGGATCGGTGTTCTCAACATCTTCACCAGGGCCGGCCTTTCGGCATCAAACGGCGAAGCACGCCGGCTGGTCCAGGGCGGTGGTGCGAAAATCAATGATCAGGCGGTCACAGACGTCAGCGCCATGGTGTCACTCGGTGATGTCAACGATGAGGGTGTGATCAAGCTGTCGTCCGGCAAGAAACGCCACGCACTGGTCAGGCCGGCTTAACGATAAAACTTAATCCAGCGTCTGCGGCAGCTGCTGCAAAAGCGGCTCGCGTTCATCCCCTTTGAACGCACCGAACAGATTGCGCAAGATGCCCGGTGTCAGCGCCGACAGCGGATTGACCGTGGTTTTCGGATCTTCGATCGGACCGGAGATTGCGAAATTGGCGGCAAACACGCCACCGCCATCCTCGTTGCCGGTCAGGATGTTGCCGAGCAGCGGAATTTTTCCCAGGAACGAATTGAGCGCATAGGCCGGCACCACCGTGCCTTCGATATTCAGCACATCGGCGTGGGTATAAATCGTTCCGGATGCGGTAAAGCCAATCGAGGTGCCGGTCGCCTTGGCCTCTTCGATCTGCACTTCGCCGTCCGTATAGGTGAACGGCACATCCAGTTCGGCAAAGCTCAGACCTTGTCCGGTCATCGCATCGACGATGCCGGTCAGCGCCATGATCGACAGCACACGGGTCATCAGCGGCGCGTTGCGAACCCGGTAATCGGTGACCTTCAGCTTGCCGCGCAGCGGCCTGGTCAGGGCGGCGTCGTCATAACGCCCTTTCAGCTCGAGCCGACCCCCCTGCATCTTCTCGAACAGATCGAAGAAGCGCAGTGTGTCGCCGGCATTCTCGGCTTTCATGACGAGGATACGGTTGCCGCCGCTGTCCGGTGCCAGGTTGACGTTGAGCACCGGCCCGCCATTGATCTTGCTATCGAGCAACACGGTCCGCCAGATACCCTGTTTGTGAACGAATGTTCCCGAGACGCCGGAGAGGAATTGCTTTTTGTCGACCCACATCTTGGCCAGCTCGACGACAACCGTCAGGTTCGGCAAGGTAAGATCATCCTCACCGGGACGGTCGTGCAGCAGACGCTGCCAGAGCGGCGAGAAATCAAGCTCCGATCCCTGCAGACCGATTTCCCAGCCACCATCGGGTCGGGCAATCACGGCACCCGTGACATCGGTCCGGCCGAACAGCACTTTCTTTAAATTGACCCGGTCAAGACCAAGACCGCCCGGGCTGTAGACAACGTCACCGCGAACCGTCAGATCACCGGCGAAGACGTCGAAGTTCGGCACGCTTTTGACGAGACCGTTTTCAAGCAGAATGGTCACTTCGACCCGGCCGGCATCACCGGCGGCCTTGCGCCATTCCATCAACGGCACGCGCAGCTCTGCGCGCGTCAGGTTGGCATTGACCTCGACGCGGCTGTTGCGGTCGTCAAATACGGTGTAGCGAACCGTCGCATCGACCCCGCCCGATACAAAATCACCGGCCGGTCCGGGGTCGACACCAAGATCGGTGACATTGCTGAGATCGGCAATCTTCGCCGCCAGCAGGTATTGCGAGCGGAACGGACTGGCTTTTGAAAAATTCTCGGTCCAGGCCAGCGCCACCGGCACCGATCCCATCATGACATCGCCGTTGACCGTCATCTTCTTGTTATCAACGTTGAGTTTCAGTTTGCCGTCACGGATGCCGCGGCCCAGCACAACCTTGTCCATCTTGACGCCGGTCAGCATCGCTTCGGCTTTGATCTCGACGTCGTTGACAGCCAGATTCTTGGCCAGCATGAAGTGCATGCTCAGGTCGACTTTACTGTTGCCCTTGGTGCTTTTCGGATTGATTTTCATGGCCTTGGCAAAGCCGAACGGTTTGCGGTCGATTAACTCGAGGGCATCGGGGATCGGCGCTTCGGCGTGCAGATCGATATTGATGAACTGGTCTACATCCTGCAGCCCGGTGATATGAATATCCGCACCGGCGAGCCGGATCGCGCCGCTGACGCCGTGCTCGATGACGATATCGAAGTTCTGCTCGTCAAAGCTCATCAGCCCCGAAGTATTCTTGACCGGCGGCATCCCCTCCAAATAGGTAACATCAACCCCTTCGGCGGCCATCGTCCCCTTCAAGTTATCAAGGGTGTAGCTGCCATCGGCATGCACCTTGACCCGCATACTGGTCTCGGCCTTGGTCATACGCCCACCTGCAAGATGGTTGATGACCCAGTCATAAGGATCCTTACCGAGCTTTTTCGGCCAGTACGAAGACAGCTGTTCAACGGGGACATCCGTGAGAACTGTTGACGCCTGCAGAATCATGTCCTCGCCCGAGGCAATGCCGTCGAGGGTGCCGCTTATTTCAAAACTTGGCCCGCTCAAATCCATGGCAAGTTTTGCGACCTCAAGCTTGCCGGCTTTGGCGTCGAACTTGCCGGCACCGGCCATACTGCGGATTGCGAAAGCATGATCGATGGGCATCGGAACGGTCAGCGTCGCCCCCGGAACGAACGTCACTTCGGCACCGTCAAGCGTAACGGTTTCGTTGCGCCCGTTATAAATGCCCCTGAAACTGACCGCTTCGACACCCATCGTCTGCGCAATCGGGGCCGGCAAATTAAGTTCGCCTTCGGCACCGGCAATGTTGAAGCCGATGGTTTCGATGCCGTTATCCAGCGACAGGCCGATGATCAGCTTGCCACTCAGCGGCATATTGACGGCATGCAGGGCCTTGAACTTCGCATCCAGCGTTGAAAATGTCGCCGGCGCGATATCGGCAAAGGAAGCCGTCACATCCAGATGCCGCGATTCGGTATGATAAGATCCGTGCAGGGAAATATCGGCGACGTGCTGACCGGCGTTGATCAGGACCGAGCCTTCGCCCAGCAATCCGTGCGCCGCCCGCTCAAGCCTGAGATAGCCGACCGGGGCCTGCCATTCCTTGCCGGTCAGACGATCATCGAATGCCAGCGTCGCACCGCTGATGCGGACAATTTCCAGAAAGCTCATCGGCGAGCCGGGTTCCGGTTTCTTGATCAGCCAGCTCAGCAAACCGGCGGCAAAAGGACCCCCGGATGCATTGCCGTCGCCATCGGCAACGACTTCAATCCCGAGCGTTCCGTCGACATCGCGGCGGATGCGGATATCGGGACCCAGCAACTCGATGAATTTGGGGGCCAGGACACCATGCAGCAGAGCGCGACCGCTCAGCGACATTGACAGCTCCGGGATACGCGCCTGCGCCGCCCCGTTTTCGCCGATGGCGCGGACATTTTTGACGCGCAGTTCTATGGCCCGGTCCCAACCGGCCCAGGTCAGGGTCGTATCTTCGATGGCGAGGCGGAAATTGCGGTGCCCGCTGTTCAGCACATTTTCGACATAAGGGGTCAGAAATGACAACGAAACCGGGCCTTTTTGCAGCTGCCAGGCGATCAGCAAAGTAATGATGGCAAGGCCGGCGCCAAGGCCGCCAATCAGATGTACAAAGCTGAAAAGTGTCCGCTTAATCATGTAAGTTTTTCAAAACCTGCCCGTTACGGCAATAGCCCGGAAACCATCGTCCCAGCCAATATCTGCAGTATGCATACTCGGCACTTAACAGCGAGTAAACGCCGGATCGGGTTAAGCTTGTTCCTATAATCTTAGCCAAGCCTTTTGCGGGCTCCATCATGATGCCATATTGCCCGTCATGGACGACATCTTTGCCATTAATTTAGCCTGTTTACCGCCTGCCGCCAGTGCCGAGCAGGCAGCAAGAGGGCGTGAAGATTTTCTGGAACGCCTCCGGCTCGAAAGCGATGCCGCGCCTGAACTGACGGCAATTGCCGGGGCCTTTGCCGAAACCCCGGCCGGCAGAAAGCTGCTCGACGCCGTGTTCGGCAACAGCCCGTTTCTGACGCAATGCCTTTTGCGCGAGCCCAGCTGGCTGGGGCGGCTGGCCCGCGAAGGTGCCGATGCGCTGAGCGCCGAAATCATTGCCGAAACCCGCGGCGCGATTGCCGCCCTGCCCGATGAAGCCTCGATCATGCGGGAACTCAGGATCAACAAGCGCCGAATGGCCCTGACCGCCGCACTGGCCGACATCGCCGGCGCATGGTCGCTGTATCAGGTGACCGGTGCCCTTTCCGACTTCGCCGATGCCGCCGCATCGGCAGCGGCCTGCTATGTTATTCGCCGGGCCGCCGCGCGCGGCGCATTTACGCTGAAAAACGAGGCCAATCCGCAAATCGGTTCCGGTTTCATCGTCATCGGCATGGGCAAGCTGGGCTCGCGAGAGCTTAATTATTCCAGTGACATCGATCTGATCTGTCTGTTCGATCCCGATTGCATCAAAACCAATGACCGGGACGGCCTGCAACAGCATGCCATTCGCATGACCCGGACACTGGCGCGCATTCTCGATGAACGGACCGTCGACGGCTACGTGTTCCGGGTCGATCTCAGGCTCAGGCCCGACCCCGGCTCGACGCCGCTGGCGATCTCGGTACTGGCGGCCGAGACCTACTATGAAAGCCTCGGCCAGAACTGGGAACGCGCGGCGATGATCAAGGCCCGGCCGATTGCCGGTGATATTGCCGCCGGGGAAAACTTCATCGGCCATCTGCGGCCGTTTATCTGGCGCAAGAATCTGGACTTTGCGGCGATTCAGGACATTCACTCGATCAAGCGGCAGATCCACGCCCACAAGGGTGGCGCCGAGGTTGCCATCAACGGCCACGACATCAAGACCGGGCGCGGCGGCATCCGCGAGATCGAATTTTTTGCGCAGACCCAGCAGCTGATCTGGGGCGGCCGCGAACCGTCGGTCCGGGCCATCCGCACCATCGATGCGATCCGCCATCTGGTGGCTTTGTCGCAGGTCGATGCCGGCGTCGCCGACGAACTGGATGCCGCTTATGAATTTCTGCGCCACCTTGAACACCGCCTGCAGATGCAGCGCGACGAGCAAACACAGACCCTGCCCGATGACGATGCCGGCATTGCCGGGATCGGCGCGTTTTGCGGCTACGCCGAAGTCGCCGATTTCAGGCGTGATCTGCTTTTCCACCTGCGCACCGTGGAGCGCCACTACGGCGATCTGTTTGAAGACTCGCCGACCCTCACCGGGCGCAACGCCGAAGCCGGTAATCTGTCATTCACCGGCACCGGCAGTGATCCGGAAACCCTGAAAACGCTCAGGAGATATGGGTTCAAGGATCCTGAAATCGTCGATAAATCAATCCGCGCCTGGCATCATGGCCGGGTCCGGGCGACCCGCTCGACGCGGGCACGCGAGCTGCTGACCGAACTGACGCCGACCTTGATCGAAGCCATCGCCAAGCAACCAGACCCGGATGCGACATTTATCCGATTTGATGCCTTCCTGTCCGGATTGCCGGCCGGGGTGCAGCTGTTTTCGATGTTTCATGCCTATCCCGAACTGCTGCAGCTGTTGGCCGAGATCATGGGCGAGGCGCCGCGACTGGCGGATCACCTGAACCGGCGGCCGAGCCTTCTCGACAGCGTGCTCAGTCCCGATTTCTATGACCCCCTGCCCGACATCGAAGCCCTGCGGACCGATTGTGCCGAAGCCCTGACCGATGTGCTGTTTTTTGAAGACATCCTTGATGCGACCCGGCGCTGGAACAGCGACCGCCGCTTTCAGATCGGTGTGCAACTGCTGCGCGGCGTCATCGGCGCTGGTGCCGCCGCCGGCTATTTCAGCGACATCGCCGATGCCGTCCTGCAGACCCTGATCCCGCTGACCATTACCGAGTTCGAAAAAAGTCACGGCGCCGTTCCAGGCGGACAATTCTGCACCCTGGCGCTCGGCAAACTGGGTTCACGGGAACTGACCCCGTCGAGCGATGTCGATCTAATTTTCATCTATACCTCCGACGAACAGGACGTCGTTTCGGACGGCAAAAGACCGTTGCCCGCCTCGCAGTACTTCAGCCGGCTCGGCCAGCGGATCATCAATGCGGTGATGTCGATGACCGCCGAAGGGACCCTGTATGAAGTCGACATGCGGCTACGCCCCAGCGGCAACAAAGGACCGATCGCCACGGCCCTGGACGGTTTTGAGCGTTATTACAAGGAAACCGCCTGGACCTGGGAGCACATGGCGCTGGTCCGCGCCCGGGTCATCTTTGCAACCGGCAGCATCGGCGGCGAAGTCGAGAGGATTGTTCGCGATACCCTGATTGCCCGTCGTGATCAGGCGACCATCGCCGGTGAAGTCACCAAGATGCGCGGACGCATCGAGAAACAATATGCGACATCATGCATCTGGGCGATCAAGCAAGTCAGCGGCGGTCAGGTCGACGTCGACTTTATGGCGCAGTATCTGATCCTCGTTCATGCCAGGGACCATCCTGAAATTCTGTCATCCGATGCCGCCATCGTTTTCCAGCGTGCCGCCGAATTTGGCCTGATCGGCGCCGCCGATGCCGCAACCTTAGAGGAGGCCAAGTCGCTGTATCGCGATTTGCAGACATTCCTGGCGCTGACCATCGAAGGCGACATGACCGATCTCAAGGTCGACGGCTTCTCCGAACCGCTGCGCGAAGACCTGGCCCTGGTCAGCGGCTCGAAGGATTTCGCAACGTTATCGGCGCGGCTCAAAAAGACCCAGACTGCGATCCGGGAAATTTTTATCCGTTTGCTGGGCGATCCGGTAAAATCCGGCGAACCCGAAGCGCCCGGCCTGTAAACCCGGCCTGTGAAAAATGAGATCGATATTTTGAATAATCTTAAATCCATGAGGAGATGATCTGATGCTGGAAGCTGGCAACAAGGCCCCGGACTTCAACCTGCCGACAAACGGCGGTGGCACCCTGTCGCTGAAAAGTCTCAAGGGTAAAACAGTTGTGCTGTATTTTTATCCGAAAGACATGACACCCGGTTGCACAACCGAGGCACAGGATTTTCGGGATCACAGCAAGGATTTCGACAAAGCCGGTGCCGTTGTCGTCGGCGTCTCCAAGGACAGCGTCAAACGACACGACAACTTCGTCGAAAAACTGTCGCTGCCGTTTCAACTGGTATCCGACGAAGACGGTACGCTTTGCGAAGCTTTCGGCGTTTGGGTTGAAAAAACCCTGTACGGCAGAAAATACATGGGGATCGCCCGCGCAACCTTCATCATCGACGCCAAGGGCACCATCAGACACGTCTGGCCGAAAGTGAAGGTCAAGGGACACGCCGAGGATGTGCTGGTGACATTGAAAGCTCTCTGATCAGCGCTTACGTCAGGGTTCTGCGGATGCGGCTTGCCACAATGGAATAAGCGGGTATTCGATGCCATGATGACCCTGAAAAATGCGCTGACAAACAAACCTGGTCAGTATAAATTGTCGGCCTTGCAGGTCATCAGGTTTAACCTGCTATTACTCTAATATTCCGATATGATGACAGTTGCAGGACAGCCGGAGCCGCCCGTTTATGACGAAAAGTCCCAAAGAACTTTCAAAGGATGCGCGGCTGGTCGTTGCCATTGCCCTGTTTCTGGCGGTCGCGTTCTCGTCATTCCTGTATTTCAGCTATGAACGTATCAACCACATCAATGTCGCCTGGAAGACGCAAGAGAAAATCCAGGCCAATAAATCCATAGCCCTAGCCGAGTTGCATCGGCACATGGGCTATAACGGGCTGATTCACAACTTCAAGAACTATGTCCTGCGCCGCGACAACAAGTACAGGGTAGCGGCCGAAGTTAACATTAACCAATCGCTGGAAGCGATCGAGCAGCTGATCGCCCTTCAGCCGAGCAAAACGGAAATCGATGCACTCGGGGTCGTCCGCAGCGTGATCGAGGAATTCCGCGACCGCCTGGGCGACGCCGAACTGTCGATCAACAACGGCCTGAGCACCAACGAAGTTGACCAATTGGTCCGGGTTGATGACACGTACTCGGCAGCCGCCATGAACCGATTAACCGATGCGGTCCAGAGCCAAACCGATAAATCCCTGCAGAACACGGGACGGATTATCAACGATACGCAGAACCTGCTGATCGGCGGCCTGTTCGGCCTGCCGGTGATCCTGCTCGCAGCCCTGATGATGATCCGTTATATCTACCGCATCAATGAAATGCGCGCTGAAAACAAGCGCCAGAGCGATCTTTTGCATCTGACACTGGAATCCATCAATCAGGGGATTTCCATGGTTGATGATCAGCTCAATCTGGCGGTCATGAACGACCGGTTTTATGAACTGCTTGATTTCCCGAAGGAACAAATGCCGATCGGCACCCCTTTGCGGGTCGCCTTCGAAATTAATTCTGCACGCGGCGAATACGGTCCGGGCGATCCCGCCGAACAGATCAACGAACGACTGGCGCTGGCCAGAAAAATGCAGGCACACCAGTTTACCCGAACCCGACCGGACGGCACGGTGCTGGAAATCCGCGGCACGCCGGTTCCCGACGGCGGATTTGTGACGACCTATACGGATATTACCGAACTGACCCGCGCCGAACAGGCAGCCAGCGATGCCCAGTCCCGGCTGATCGACGCGATATCGGTCATGGACGAAGCGTTCGTGTATTATGATGCAGATGACAAGCTGGTCCTGTGCAACGACAAGTATCATGAATATTATCCAAAATCGGCAGCATTGCAGATTCCCGGCAATAGCTTCGAATATATTATCCGCGAGGGAATAAAACTCGGCGAGTACGATTTGCAAGGAAAGGATCCCGAGGAATGGGTCGCCGAGCGTCTCGTTACGCACAATAAGGCGAATATGTCGGTCGAACAAAAGCTGCAATCCGGTCGCTGGATGAAGATTGCCGAACGCAGAACGCCTGATGGCGGCATTGTCGGCTTCCGTGTCGACATTACCCAGCTGAAGGAAGCACAGCAAAAGGCCGACGCCGCAAACATCGCAAAGTCCGCATTCCTGGCAAACATGAGCCACGAAATTCGCACTCCGATGAATGCCATCATCGGCCTCAGCCGGCTGGCCCTGAAAAATGACCTGCCGGCAAAAGCGCAAGATTATATACAAAAGGTGTATTCATCGGCGCATGCCCTGCTCGGCATCATCAATGACATTCTCGATTTCTCCAAACTGGAGGCCGGCAAGGTCGAACTGGAAAGCGTGCCCTTTGATCTTGATACCGTGCTGCAGAATGTCGCCACGCTGATCACCGAAACGGTCGGCGACAAGGACCTCGAAATTCTTTTCAGAACGGCCCCCGATGTCCCTCGTGCGCTGATCGGCGACCCGCTCAGATTAGGCCAGATCCTCACCAACCTCTCCACCAACGCCGTCAAGTTCACCAAATCCGGCGAGATCGTTTTGCATACCGAAATCACCAACAAAACCGCACACCGCGGTACCTTCATCTTTACGGTATCCGATACCGGCATCGGCATGACGGACGAGCAACGCGGAAAACTGTTCACCCCGTTCACACAGGCTGACGGCACCATCACCCGGCAGTATGGCGGCACCGGACTCGGACTGACGATCACCAAGGAACTTGCAGAATTGATGGGCGGCTCCATCACCGTCGACAGCAAGCCGGGCAAAGGCAGTACGTTCCGGGTCGAAGTGCCGTTTGATCTGCAAGCCAGCAAGCAGGAACATATCCTGCCGGCTTCATTGGATCCGGCGAAGCTGCGCGTGCTGATTGTCGATGACAATGACACGGCCCTGGAAATTCTGACAGAGACCATGCGCGGCCTCAACTTCAGCCTGATCGACAGCCTGAGCAGCCCGCTGGAAGCGCTCGCATTGTTCACCGCGCGACAGCAAAGCGGCACGCCCTTCGATCTGTTGCTGATCGATTGGCGGATGCCTGAACTGGATGGGGTCGAGCTGGCCAAGCGGATACAATCCGCGTGCGGCAGCGGCAAGAAACCGGCGACGTTTCTGGTCTCCGCATTCGGGCGTCAGGATGTGGTGAGTGCAGCCGACCAGATTGAACTGGCCGGCTTCCTGACCAAACCCATCAACACTTCGGTTCTGATCGATGCCGTCATCGAACACTTTGCCACCGGCCACTTCCCGAAAATGCATCAATCGACGGACCCTTTCAATGATGCAGGTGCGCATCATTCGCTGGCAGGATTAAGGGTTCTGCTGGTTGAGGATAATGCCATCAATCAGCAGGTGGCGGTCGGCGTCCTAGAAGAAGCGGGCGTCCGTACCGAAGTCGCCGAGAACGGGAAAATTGCCGTCGACCGGCTGAGCCGTGACCCGACCGGGGTTGATGTTATCCTGATGGATCTGCAGATGCCGGTTATGGACGGCTATGAGGCGTCGCGACAAATTCTGGCGCAGCCGATAATGCAAAACATCCCGATCATCGCCATGACCGCGCACGCCATGGACGAGGAGCGGGACTCCTGCCTCGCCGCCGGCATGGTTGACCATATTTCAAAGCCGATCGACGCCAAGGTGCTGTTTGAAACGCTGAGCCGTTGGTCCGCCGACAGACCCCGATCCCCTTTGCAGTCCGCCCCGGGCATTCCTGCAGCAAAAATGAAACCCGTACAGCCTGCCGCCGATCTGCCCGACAAGGCCGATGGGTTCAACTTTGCCGGCGCAAAAGAACGTCTGGGACTCGACGACGCCTTCTTTCTCAAGCTGCTGCGGGATTTCAATGCCAAGTATGCTGATTTTGAAACCGTGATGACGGCGGCCCTGAAAGCCGGTGACCGGGAAACCGCATCGAGGCTGGTGCACACCGTTGCCGGTCTGGCCGGTACCGTAGGTGCCGACGATCTGCAGCGCGCCGCCCGTGAATTCGAATCCGCCATCGACAAGAACGGCATCGAGGGCATCGATACAAAAGCCATTTTCACCGTCCACGCCAAGGCCAAACGAACCCTCGACCGGCTGACGGCCAGCCCCGAAGAAGCGCCGAAGCCGATGCCGGCATCAACAGACACGGCGATTGATCTCGCCAGCCTTGCGCCCCTGCTGACGCAACTTGACGCCGCCTTCGCTTCAAAACGCATCTCGGCAAGACAACGGCTCGGCGAACTGGAAGCGCTGCTCAAGGGCAAGGCTGCGGTTGAATTCAAGGCCTTGTCCAAAGCTGCTGAAAAACTCGATTTTGAAAAAGCCCGTGCTATTCTTAAAAACATACGAAATGAAACCGGTGTCGCCGAATGTTAATGCCCGCAAACATACATCTAACCACGCCAAAAATTCTCATCGTTGACGACGAACTGCTCAACATCGAAGTGATGAGCGGCACCCTGGAGGAACTCGGCGACATTCTGTTTGCGACAAACGGTGCCGAAGCGATCGAACTCAGCATCCAGGAAAGCCCCGATATTATCATCCTCGACATCATGATGCCCGAGCTGGACGGCTACGAGGTCTGTCGGCGTCTCAAGGCAAACCCGGAGACGACCAGCATACCGGTCATTTTCGCCTCCGCCCTGACCGAAGATACAGATGAGGCCAAAGGATTTGAGATCGGTGCTGTTGATTATATCTCCAAACCGATCGTCGCCGCGGTTGTCGTCGCCCGGGTCAAAAACCATCTGGAACTGAAACTGTATCGCGATTATCTGGAATCCATCGCCTACATCGATGGCCTGACCGGCATCCCCAACAGGCGCAACTTCGATCAACACATACACGCGGAATGGCAACGTGCCATTCGCAGCAGAAGCCAGATATCGATGCTGATGATCGATATCGATCATTTCAAATTGTACAATGACAGCTATGGCCACCCGGCCGGTGATGCCTGCCTGACGCTGATCGCCAAGGCGCTGTCGTCTTCCGTGAAACGTCCCGGCGATCTGGTTGCCAGATATGGCGGTGAGGAATTTGTCTGCGTGCTGCCATCGACCAGTATTGAAGGGGCCACGGCCATCGGCTCAACCCTGCGCGATGCCGTCAATTTCCTGAAGATTCCGCATAAATCATCTAGCGTTTGCAAGCACGTGACCATCAGCGTCGGCGGCGCTATGATCTCACCCGCCAAGTCGTCGGAGATCGGCTCGCTGATTGAAGCCGCAGACAACAATCTCTACAAGGCCAAGGCACAGGGCCGCGACCGTGTTGTCACCAGGTAAGATATCTATGTATGGTGTGAATACTGGCAAGCACGAACCAGCCGGTATGGGAGCGAACAGTTGAGCACGATCTTACTTATCGATGACGAAGACCTGCTGCAGGAACTGATGGAGCATGCTTTGTCACCGGAGGGGTATGATATCCTCAAGGCCTCAGATGGAGAAGCCGGCATCGCGATGGCCCGCCAGCATTTGCCCGATCTGATCATCACGGATATGAGCATGCCGAAAATGACCGGATGGCAGATGATCGAAGCGCTCCGCCGGGATGAAAAAACCGCAGCCATTCCCATCCTTGCCCTGTCCGCCCACAGAACCGCCGAAGATCACAGTGCCGGTTATGCCGCCGGGGTTACCGATTACGAGGAAAAGCCGGTCAACATGGCCCGCCTCAAAAGCAAGATCGTCAAACTCCTGAACCCTTGAGCCGGCCTTCCATTCAGCCCCTCATCCGCCTTTTGCGCCCCGTCATCATCGCTGGCCTTCCCCAAGCCCGTCATTATCGCTAACCTGCCGATTCTGAAATCATTACGGCATTGCAGGAGGACTCGCTATGGGCGAGACGAACAGCGGCAAACCCAAAAAAGCCAAAGCCACAAAGAAAAAATCCGGGACATCCAAGATCATTCTGATCATCGCCGGGATAACGCTGCTGATCGCCGCTATCCTTGGCGGATCGTATTATATGGGCCTCATTCACTCGATCATGGGTTGGGAGCGGGCGAACTCGCACGCCGAGATCGCCCTCGGCAAACCTGTTTTCGTTCCATTGCCGGAAATCAAAACGGATCTGAAAACCAATGAATGCCGCTCACCGTTTCTGCGCGCCGTCATTCATGTCCAGCTTTCACCGGAAGATGTTCACCGCCTGGAAGAAGTTCAGCCACAGGTGATGGATGCCATTCTCACGCATCTGCGCGGTCAGGAGCGGCAGTCACTGGTCGGCAAGGATGGCTCGGAGCGGCTGCGCTTCGAGCTGGTGCAGATCATCGAAAACATCATCAAACCAGCCAAGGTACACACCATCCTGTTCAAGGATCTGGTCGTACAATAGGGAGCCAGACGCGCCTCGAAGGATAGGCGTCAGACCCCCGGTTAGGCGGTAAGGTCGTTGCTGTCCTTGATTTTCGCGGCCAGTGAGGCTTCGAGAAACATGTCGATGTCGCCGTCCAGCACGGCACCGGTGTTCGACGTCTCGACATCGGTGCGCAGGTCCTTGACCATCTGGTAAGGCTGCAGAACATAAGACCTGATCTGTCGGCCCCAGCCGATTTCGGTCTTGCTGTCTTCGGTTGCCTGCGCCGCATCCTCACGCTTCTTGAGTTCCATTTCATACAAGCGGGCGCGCAGCATCGACATCGCCTCGGCGCGGTTCTTGTGTTGCGAGCGATCATTCTGGCATTGCACGACGATCCCGGAGGGCTGGTGCGTGATGCGGATTGCGCTTTCGGTCTTGTTGACGTGCTGACCACCGGCGCCTGACGCACGGTAGGTGTCGATACGCAGATCCTTGTCGTCGATCTCGATATCGATGTTTTCATCGACAACCGGTGAAATCCACGCCGACGAGAAACTGGTGTGACGTCTGGCAGACGAATCATAAGGCGAAATGCGCACCAGACGGTGCACGCCGCTTTCGGTCTTGAGCCAGCCGTAAGCATTTTTACCGGTAATTCTCAGTGTCGCCGATTTGATCCCGGCTTCTTCACCCGGACTTTCTTCCAGCCATTCGACGCTGTAGCCGTGTTTGTCGGCCCAGCGGGCATACATTCTGAGCAGCATTTCCGCCCAGTCCTGCGCCTCGGTACCGCCGGCACCGGCCTGAATCTGCAGGTAGCAGTCGTTTTCATCGGCTTCGCCGGAGAGCAGGGTTTTCAGCTGTGCCTTCTGCGCGCGCTCGTAAAGCTCGTGCATGGATTTTTCAGCTTCAAGGGTGACGGTTTCGTCATCCTCATCTTCGGCAAGTTCTATGAGATCGGAAAGGTCACGCAAGTCGTCATACAGGGCATCGACTTCCTTGATCCCCTCTTCAAGCTTGGTGCGTTCGCGCATCAGCGCCTGCGCCTTGGCCGGATCGTTCCAGAGATCGGGGCTTTCGGAGAGAGCGTTCAGTTCATCGAAGCGAAGGACGGCCTGATCGTAGTCAAAGATGCCTCCTTAGCAGTCCTGCGGACTGCTCGATCTCGTCGGCCATGGATTGCATTTCGGCGCGCATCTTTGCGGGTTCCCTTCATTGTGTTGGGGGTGTTTTTACCCCCCCGGGGGCTGCTACTCAAGTCCTCACATCATCGCCCCCGTCCGGCCCCGCAGGCTTGGGGGACGGGAGCGCCAGTTGACGCTTTCCCAACAACGGCGCCAGGCATACAGTTCGCCGATGGATATTGATCTTTCGACCCTTGGCATTTTCATCGCCGCCTCGCTGGCCCTTTATATTTCGCCGGGGCCGGACATGATCTATGTCGCTACGCGGGCCATGGGACAGGGCCGCCGCGCCGGCGTGCTATCGGGGCTCGGCGTCTCGTCGGGTATCGTCGTACATATGTTTGCCGCTTCTTTCGGGCTGGCGGCGCTTTTGCAGGTCTGGCCGACGGCGTTCGTGCTGATCAAATGGGCCGGTGTCGGCTATCTGGTCTTTCTCGGCCTGCGCAGCCTGCTCGGCAAAACCCAGACCCTTGATCTGCAACCGACACACACCAAGCGCAACGACTGGCGGCTGTATCGTCAGGGTGTGCTGTGCAATCTGCTGAACCCTAAAATCGCCCTGTTCTTTCTCGCCTTCCTGCCGCAGTTCACCGATGCCGCACGGGGCAATCTGAGTCTGCAGATGCTGTTTTACGGCACCGTGTTTGCCAGTGGCGGGCTGATCTTCATTCTGGGTGTGGCGTATGTTTTCGGCGGCGCCGGAAACTGGCTCACGGCACATCCGGGTGCGCTCAGGTTTCAGAAATGGGTGACCGGATCATCAATGCTCGGGCTGGCGCTGTTCGTCGCTTTCGACGATTTGAGCGCGCACCGTCAATAAAGTCCGCCGGTGCCGGTCAACGGCGCATTGGAAAGCATGTTGTCTTCGACACTTTCGCTCAACCCCTGCCCTTCGATGACACCGGAATCTCCGACCGGCACGGCCCCTTCCTTGAAGGCTTCAAGGATCACATTGGATTCGCCGGGCTGGATCGGCAGACCGGTTCTGATGTTAACCCGCACCAGACGGATACCCGGCGGTGTGCGGAACGGGATGGCCGGCTGATCGGCCAGCGCTTCTTCCATGAAATCGCGGAACACCGGTGCCGACACCGACGAGCCGGTTTCATTATGGCCGAGCGGCAACGGCTCGTCGAAACCGATGAAAACGCCAACCGCGAGATCCGGTGAAAAGCCGACGAACCAGGTATCACGTTCTTCATTGGTGGTGCCGGTCTTGCCGGCGAGCGGCTTGTCGATTTCGGAAACCCGTCGGGCGGTGCCGCGCTCGACCACGCCCCGCAACATGCTGACCATCTGGTAAGCACTGGCCGGATCGGTAATCTGCTGGCGCGTGTCCGGTATAACCGGAACCGCCTGGCCGTGCCAGCCATCGGCGCGGCATTCGTTACAGGCCCGCTCGTCATGTCTGTAGACCGACCGGCCGAGCCGGTCCTGAACCCGGTCGATCAGGGTTGGTGTAATCCGCTTGCCGCCGTTGACCAGCATTGCATAGCCGGTGGTCAGCCGGATCAGCGTCGTTTCGGCGGCGCCCAGCGACATCGCCAGTGTGCGCGGCAGATCGTCGACGACGCCGAATCTTTTGGCGTACTCGGCAACCCGATCCATGCCGATGGCCTGAGCCAGACGGACGGTCATCAGGTTCCGTGATTTTTCAATGCCGAGGCGCATCGTCGAGGCGCCATAGAATTGCTTGCCGTAGTTGGCCGGTCGCCATTTCGGCAAGCCGGGACCCTGGTCGATGACGAACGGCGCATCAAGAATGCGCGTCGACGGGGTCATGCCCATGTCCAGACCGGCCAGATAAACAAATGGCTTGAACGCCGAACCGGGCTGGCGTGCCGCCTGGGTCACCCGGTTGAACTGACTGCGTTCATAGGAATACCCGCCGACCATGGCGAGAACCCGTCCGGTGTGCGGGTCCATGGCAATGATGCCACCGTCGACCTTCGGCAGCTGCTGCAGGCTGTAGGCATTCGACGCCTGCTTGCCCGTGTTTTTGCTGTCGGCTTTGCTGACCGGATCGACAATCACCACATCACCCGCAGTCAGAACATCCGACGGCTTCTTGACCTGCCCCCCGCGTGAGCGGTCTTCAAGCTCTTCACGCGCCCATTTCAGCTCCTCCAGCGGAATAATGCCGAGGATGCCGTCTTCGACGCCGATGCTGGCAAACCCCTTGGCATCGTCGATCCCGAGCACCACGGCCAGTTGCTTTTCACCCATCCCCCTGGGCCGTTTGACGGTGCCAAGATAGGCACGCCAGTCAATCGGCGTATCCAGCCGTTGGCCGGCCGGTGTCGTCGTGACCGGACCCCGGTAGCCGTGCCTGCGGTCATAGGCTTCGAGACCATGGCGCAGGACTTGACGGGCGATGCGCTGCAATTTCGGATCAAGTGTCGTGCGCACCGAAAGACCGCCCTGATAAAGCTGCGTTTCGCCAAACCGGGCGATCAGTTCGCGCCGCACTTCCTCGGTGAAATAATCGGCCTGAACGAATTCGGTATCTTCGCGGCTGGCCACCAGCAAGGGCTGGTTGATGGCGTCCTGCGCTTCTTCGGGCGAGATCCGGCTGTCTTCGAGCATGCGCCCGATCACCCAGTTGCGCCGGCCTATGGCGGCTTCGTGCTTGCTGAGCGGATTATAGTTGTTCGGCGCCTTCGGCAGTGCCGCCAGAAAAGCCACTTCGGCAATGCTCAGCTGGTTCATCGATTTGTTGAAATAATTGAGCGCCGCCGCCGCCACGCCGTACGAGCCGTTGCCGAGATAGATTTCGTTCAGATACAGCTCAAGAATACGTTCCTTGGTGAAGGCGCGCTCGATGCGCACCGCCAGAATCGCTTCCTTGATCTTGCGGTCGAACGAAACCTCGTTGGTCAGCAGAAAGTTCTTGGCGACCTGTTGCGTGATGGTCGAGGCTCCGACCAGCCGGCGACCGGTCGCGATGTTCTGGATATTCATCACAATCGCCCGGGCGACACCGGTGAAATCAATGCCGGAATGCAGATAGAACGATTTGTCTTCAGCCGACAGGAAGGCCTCGATGACGCGTCTCGGCATGGCGTTGATCGGCACGAAAGCACGCTTTTCGACGGCGAATTCCGCCAGCAGGCGGCCGTCGCCAGCATGAACGCGGGTCATCACCTGCGGATTATAGGTGGCAAGTTGTCGGTAATCGGGCAGATCGCGGCCGAATTTATGCAAAACCCACAACGTTCCGCCACCAACTACGGATGCTGCAAGAATAAACAGAAAAGCCGAAATCACGATCAAACGCAGGAAAAACTTCATTCTAACAAACGTGGTCCCATTCCAGTGCCGGCACTGTTTAGCATAGCAGTGGCGAATATCAGAGTCTTCAACACGGCATATCGCAAGATTGTGACAATCCCATGGCGAACAGCCACAACCGTATGAATTTAGCGGATTTCAGGGTTTTTCAGCTTATTAGCGGCTGGCGCTTTCTATTTTCGTGAAATACCGGTCAACGGCCCCGGCGATCGATTGCGCCAGTCTCTGCCGATGATTTGTCGACTGTAGCGCCTTTTCATCATCCTTGTTGGACAGGAAGCCCAGTTCGATCAGCACCGAAGGGATATCCGGGGCCTTGAGCACGGCAAAACCGGCAAAGCGGTGCGGGTTGCGCAATATCTTGACCCGCTTGTCCAGCTCGCCAACCAGCATCGCCGCCAGTTTGGCCGACTGGTTCATGGTCTCGCGCTGCGCCAGATCGATCAGGATGTTGGTGACTTCGGCGCTTTCGTTGGTGAGATCGATGCCGGCGATCAGGTCGGCCTTGTTTTCGCGTTCCGCCAGCTCGCCCGCTTCTTTATCCGAAGCCCGTTCGGACAGCGTATACAGCGACAGGCCCCGGATCTGCTTGTCGCGGATCGTATCGGCATGCAACGAGATGAACAGGTCTGCCTTCATATCGCGGGCCCGCTCGATACGGCCGCGCAGCCTGATAAAGATGTCCCGGTCGCGGGTCAGGTGCACTTCAAAGCGGCCGGTGCCTTCCAGATACGCCTGGAGATCTTTAGCGGCTGCCAGGGTGATGTATTTTTCGTAAATCCCCGATACACCGATGGCGCCGGGATCGACACCGCCGTGGCCGGGATCGATGACGATGATTCTTTTCTTGATATGACCGGGGATAGCGGGCTTGCGCGGCACCGTGAGCGCCGCCAGCTTTGATTCCCCGACGCCGCTCGGCACGCTGGCCCGAACCGCTTCAGGCTTCGCCGAATTCATCACCGGCGCCGCCGGCTTGACCGGGACAACGGGGACGACGATTTGCGCCTGCTCGGTCGCCGCGATCGCAGCCGGCGGACGGGCGGCTTTTTGCGGCTCGGCCGTGACGATTTTGGTATCCGAGCCCCGGATCACCAACGGTGGTGCCGCGACACTTTCCAGGAACGACTTGCCGGTGGCCCGGGCCAGATCAATCACCAGACGATCCACCTCGGCACCGTCGCCCGGCAGGAAAATAGCCTCGTGGACCTTTGACGGCTGGTTGAGATCAATCACGACCCTGGAATTGCCGGGCTGAAACAGGCCATAACGCAGCCGTGCCAGCACGCCGATATTTTCCGGCAGCGGCTTTTGCGGCAGCCGCCAGCCGACTTCCGGCAGATCGATGACCAGCCGGGTCGGACTGGCCAGGGTAAACACTTTGGCTTGCACCGGGCGGTCCAGATCAACGACGATACGCGTCGACAAGCCGAACTTGCCAACACGAATATCGGTCACTTCCGCATCCGCAGCCAGGCAGCTGACCGATGCCAGCATCAGCAGCGAGGCCACGGGAATGGCTATGTGAAGGCACCGAAAGCCCATATTTTGCGTCCGAGCGGTCAAAACGTTAACTATATCTAGTCCTTATAGCGGTCCGCACCGTTCATTCTCAAGCATTCTCGAATCCCGGGCGGTAATAATATGACATTGTGGATTTTAAATCCTACGGTTATGTTAACGCAGATCGTTCTTAACGATTCTGTTTTTTGACTGTCGCCCCGGCGCGTTGCGCCTTCAGGGCTCGGAATTTCGTGTGTCGGACTGAAGACGGCACCATATTATCTAAAGGTTTCTTCACATGCCGGTGCAAGCCGCCCGAAAGATTGACGCTACTGACACACAGATGCCTTTTGGCACTGCGCGTGTCACTGTTGTCAAATCCCGAGGCGCCGCCGGTTTTCACAACACAAATTGGTACGCTAATCCCTTAGATTTCTCGCCTCATGGCGAACAGCTAAGCTCAGGCGTGCCGCGGAGTTTAAGTTTAAATGGCTACCAAACGCATGTTAATCGACGCCTCCCACCCGGAAGAAACACGGGTGGTTGTGCTCAATGGCAACCGGGTTGAAGATTTCGACGTCGAAGTCGAATCCCGCAGACAACTCAAAGGGAACGTCTATCTCGCTAAAGTAACCCGTGTGGAGCCGTCCTTGCAGGCGGCGTTCGTCGAATACGGCGGCAACCGGCACGGTTTCCTGGCTTTCAGCGAAATTCATCCCGACTATTACCAGATTCCCGTCGCCGACCGCGAAGCCCTGCTGGCCGAGGAAGAAGTCGCCCAGCACGCCCTGCGCGATGCCGACGAAGCCCTTGATGCCCAGAGCCTTGAAGAAGGCGTCGAGGAAGTCGGCGGCACCGAAGATGACATGGAAGACCCCGAAAAGGTGCGTCGTCCGTCCATCAACCGTCACAAATACAAAATCCAGGAAGTCATCAAACGCCGGCAAATTCTGCTGATCCAGGTGGTCAAGGAAGAACGCGGCAACAAGGGCGCGGCACTGACGACCTATCTGTCGCTGGCCGGACGGTATTGCGTGTTGATGCCGAACACCGCCAGAGGCGGCGGCATTTCGCGGAAGATCGCTTCGGGCCAGGACCGCAAGCGTCTGAAATCCATTCTTTCCGATCTCGGCATTCCGGACGGCATGGCGGTGATCGTCAGAACCGCCGGTGACAAGCGCACCAAGGTCGAAATCAAACGCGACTACGAATATCTGATCCGGCTTTGGGAACAGATCCGCCAGAAAACGCTGGAATCCATCGCCCCTTCGCTGATTCACGAGGAAGGCAACCTGATCAAGCGTTCAATACGCGACATCTATACCAAGGACCTCGAAGAAGTCATTGTCGACGGCGAGGAAGGCTATCGCACCGCCAAAGACTTCATGAAGCTGATGATGCCGAGCCATTCCAAGCGGGTTCAGCCCTATAAGGAAACCAACATTCCGCTGTTGCAGCGTTTCGGGGTCGAAGCGCAGATCGACAGCATGCATATGCCTGAAGTGCAGTTGAAATCCGGCGGCTACATCGTCATCAACTCGACCGAAGCGCTGGTTGCCATCGACGTCAACTCGGGCCGCTCGACACGCGAACGCAACATCGAAGAAACCGCCTTCAAAACCAACCTTGAAGCCGCCGATGAAGTTGCCAGACAGCTCCGCCTGCGCGACCTTGCCGGTCTGATCGTGATCGACTTCATCGATATGGAGAATCATCGCAATCAGGCCAAGGTCGAACGCGCCCTCAAGGACGCCATGCGGACCGACCGGGCGCGCATCCAGATCGGCCGGATTTCTCCCTTTGGGCTTTTGGAAATGTCGCGTCAGCGGCTTCGCCCAAGCCTGCAGGAAATTCACACCGAACCCTGCCCGCATTGCGCCGGCACCGGGATCCGCCGTTCCGCCGATACCACGGCCCTGCACATTCTTCGGGTTATCGAAGAAGAGGCGATGCGCAAGCGCAACACCGAAATCACCATGCACGTGCCGACCGAGGTGGCGTTGTTCATCCTCAACTACAAGCGCGAGATGCTGGGCAAGATCGAGACCGACTACGAGCTCAGGGTCTATCTTGAAAGTGACGACACCCTGATCCCGCCTGATTACCGGATGGACCGGGTCCGCACCGACGGCAAAACCGTTGAAGCACAGACCCCGGAAAGCGTCGCCGCGGCACAAAACAATTCGAATTCCAATTCGAATTCGAATGCGCATAGCCATTCCAACAGCCATGCACCGGCTGCTGCCGGCGGCGATGAGGAATCGGAAAGCGATGAAGCCAATCGCAAGCGCCGCCGTCGCCGTGGCCGTCGTCGCGGTCGCCGTGACGAAGAAACACCGGTCGAACAGAACGCCACCGCAAGCGAAGCGGTTGAAGCCGAAGACGCGGAAGCCGGCGAACAGGGCACTGAAGAAAACGAATCCCCGGCAGTACAGCACGCCGACCGCGACGACGCTGACGGTGATGCACCGAAGCGTCCGCGCCGTCGTCGTCGCGGTCGTCGTGCCGGTCGCCGGAAGAATCGTACCGATGAGGAAATCGCTCAGGATAATCTCGACGCTGCCGCTGCCGACGAAGCCGGCACGGATGCTCCGGCTGATGATGATGAGATAAGCGCCGAGGGTGAAGAAGCCGCGGCCGAAACAGCCGAAACCGATGCACAGCCTGCCGAAGCGACGGATACGGCGGAAGCCGCTACGCCGACGGATGACGAGCCTGTGGCCGAAAAGCCGAAACGCAAGCCACGCGCGCGCCGTCCGCGAAAGACAGCCGCTGACACCGCCAAGGCTGAACCGGCCAAGGCCAAGGAAACACCTGCGGCACCTGCGGAAGATGCACCGGAAACCGTCAGCGAGCCTGTGGCCGAAGTGATCGCAGCGCCCGTTACCGAAGTCGAACCGACACCGGCCAATGATTTCGTCGCTGACGTCGCCGACGTCGAGGTCCCTAAATTTGATACGGCAAAAACCACCATCATTGATGTGGCGCAGATTGCCGAAGAAGAAAAACGGGCCAAGCGCGGCTGGTGGCGCAAAGGCAGTTAATTCCGCGCCGACGCATACAAGATCAGGGGCGGCCTTCGGGCCGCCCTTTTTCATAGAGCACCAACCGCATTGGGCGGATCAACATCCTTCACATTATCCCGTCAACGCGACATAGTAACAGCATGGTCGAATCTCCGCTGCCCGGTACGCTTAAGGCTCATCGCATACTTCAGGAACTGACGATACAAGCGCTGTCGGCGCGCTCCGGCGTCAGCACCGCAATGATTTCCAAGATTGAACGCGGCAAGACGGTGCCGACTACGTCAACGCTGGGAAAACTGGCCGAGGCTCTCGATCTGTCAATCTCACAACTGATCGGCGGCAAAACCGAGACGGCGGCGCTGCTGACCCGGCGCTCGGAGCAGCCCGAGTTCGTCGAATCCGGCAGCGGCTTTACGCGCCGTTCGCTGTCGCCCCTGTATCGCGGCCGCGGCGTGGATTTTGTCCTCAATACCCTGCCAGCCGGTCAGCGCACGGGACCGTTTCCTTCCCATAGACCCGGCGTGGAAGAGCATCTTTATCTGCAGAGCGGCAAACTAGCCGTGACCGTCGGCGATGAGGTTTACGCATTGTCCGTCGGAGATTTTCTGTTCTACCCCGCCGACAGACCGCACACATTCGAGAATACCGGCACAGACGACGCCGTTTATTTCATCGTCATCGACAACACACGCCTTCGCTGATCCCCATGCTGCATCAGCTGTCCCCCGGCATGAAAAAAAGATTGCCGTCATCTGTCAATTCTCCTATATGAATTAATAGTTCATATAGGAGAATTGCAATATGCAGATACTTATCCTGGGCGCTGGCGGTGTTGGCGGGTATCTGGGCATCCGTATGATCGAAGCCGGGCTAAACGTCCGCTTCCTCGTTCGCCCGGAACGGGCCGCCGTGTTGCGCCGTAACGGTTTGCAGCTGGAAAGTCCGCTCGGCAACTGGCAGGGACACCCTGCTTTCGTCATCAGCAGTGATATCGACGGCGCCGCGGATCTGATCATTTTCGCGTGCAAGGCCTATGATCTAGGCAGCGCTTTAGGCGCCGTTGCTGCGGCCGTAGATCAGCATTCGATCATCCTACCGTTTCTCAACGGCATCGACCATCTGGAGAGTATCCGCAACCGCTTCATCGGGACGTCCGTTTGGGGTGGTGTTGCCCATATCAGCGCCACCATGGACGGGCCAAATCGGATCAGCCACCTGAACACCATCAACACCTTTCTGTGTGGTGATCTGGACGGAGCCGCCGTGCCGCAGGAAATGATTTCCATGATCGGGCATCTCAAAAGCAGTCCGGCTAAAGTTGAAATACGTCCCAACATCCGGCAGGACATGTGGGATAAATTCGTTTTTCTCGCCACGCTTGCCGGCATGACGTGCCTGATGCGAGCCGACATCGGCACTATCATGGCGACGCGCCAGGGCAAAATGCATATCGAGCAGCTTCTCGCGGAGTGCACAGCCATTGCCGGTGCGGAGGGATTTCCACCAAACCCCGAGGCCTTGGCCCGCTATCATGCACAACTGACGGATCCAACCTCGACAACCACCGCCTCAATGCTGAGAGATATTCGCGCAGCCCGCCCGGTTGAAGGCAGCCATATCCTTGGCGATCTTGTATCGCGGTCAGCGACTCACAGCATCGACGCGCCGCTATTGTCGCTATGCCTTGATCACGTCGAAGCTTACGAGCGCGCCCGGAACGCATCGTGAGCACCCCCGGCGCAAACGCACAACCGAAGCATAGTACAACGGGTCTGATATTGGCTGTTGTCGCCGTCGCGGCATTCAGTGTGACCCTGCCGGCGACACGCATCGCCGTTGCCGAACTGGGCGCTCTTCCGGTTGCAGTCTGGCGCGGTTTGATTGCAGGTATCGTTGCATCTCTGGTGCTTATCGCCTTGCGCCCCAAACGCCCGAAAGGCCGTCAATGGGCGCAGCTTGTCGCTTGTGCGTTCGGCACGGTTTTCGGTTTTCCGCTGTTTACGACACTGGCAATGGAGACAGTTTCGGCGTCGCACGGTGCCGTCGTGGTTGCCTTGCTGCCGATCGCCACGGCTGTTGTCGGCGTGCTTATCAGTGACGAGCGACCATCCGGAAGCTTCTGGCTGGCAAGTCTGTTCGGCACTGCCGTCACTTTGTTGTTCGTTTGGCGTCAGGCTGACGGCGGTCCGTCTTTCGGTCAAGTCTATCTGCTTCTCGCGGTCATCACTGCCGGCATCGGCTATGCGTATGGCGGCTTGCTGGCACGCGACATTCAGGGCTGGGTGGTTGCATGCTGGAGCCTTGTCGTATCGTTGCCTGTCCTTGTCGTGGCTGCGGCAATCGTTCCTGAAATGAACTGGCACGCCGACGCCGTGACACTCGGCGCATTTTACTATCTGGCACTGGTTTCCCAGCTTGGTGCTTTCTTTGCCTGGTACCGCGCCATGGTTCTGGCCGGCATAGCTCGCGCGTCACAGGTCCAGCTTCTGCAACTGTTCCTGACGGTAGGCTTTGCCGTCATTGTACTGGGCGAAGACTGGAACGCCGAAGTCGTCGTCTTCGGGGCAATTGTCGCCGCCACTGTCTTTGCCACGAGCCGGCTGCGAATTCACAAAAAATAGACCAGAAGCCGAACTAGGTTCTGCGCCAGGCAATCAGCCGGCTGGCCGCCTCGGCCATGTCACCGGGATCGCGGGCAAAGGAAAAGCGCACGAAAAGATGACCGCGCGCCGGATCGAAATCCGAACCCGGTGTTGCCGCAACCCCGGTCTCGGCCAGCATCGCCTGACAAAAGGCCGCACTGTCGTTGGTCATTTCCGAGACATCGGCGTAGATGTAAAAGGCGCCGTCCGCCGATGCCAGTTTGTTGAACCCGGCTTTCGGCAGTTCTCTCAGCAGCAGGGCACGGTTTTCCGCATAACGGCCGAGGTTCGCCTGCAATTCGTCATCGCAGTCGAATACCGCCAACGCCGCGTATTGCGACACGGCCGGCGGCGAAATGAATAAATTCTGCGCCAGACATTCAACCGAACGGATCAGGTCGTCCGGCATGATCATCCAGCCGATCCGCCATCCGGTCATCGAGAAGTATTTGGAAAAGCTGTTGATGACCAAGGCCTGATCGCCGGATTTAAGGATTGTCTGGGCGGGTTTTTCGTATGTGATGCCGTGATAGATTTCATCGGAAATCAGCCGGATGCCGCCTTTGTCGCAATACGCATAGAGTGCGGCCAGACCCTCGGCATCGATCATGGTGCCGGTCGGGTTTGACGGACTGGCGATGATCAGACCATCCAGCGGTTCGGCAATCCTGGCCAGAAGCTCGGGTGTCGGCTGGAAATTGGTCTCCGGACCGACCGGAATTTCAACGACCTCGACACCCAGCGATTGCAGGATATTCCGGTACGCAGGATAGCCGGGCGCCGCCAGCGCAACCCTGTCCCCGGCATCGAAAGCCGCCAGAAAGCCCAGGACGAACGCACCGCTTGAGCCGGTCGTCACGGCAATCCGCTCCAGCGGCACGGCGACGCCGTAGGTTTTTGCATAATGCGCCTGAATGGCTTCTCTGAGCGCCGGCATCCCGAATGCATCGGTATAGCCAAGGCGTTCTTCGCGAACCGCCTTGCAGACCGCCTCGATGACGCCTGAAGGTGCCCCGGTGCCGGGCTGGCCAACCTCCATATGCAGAATGCTCTCGCCGGCAGATTCAAGCGCGTTGGCGGCGCGCATCACATCCATGACGATGAACGGTGAAACCTGGCCGCGCAAAGCGCGCTTCAGTGCCATGCTTCATATCCCGCCAAGTGCAATGCCATAGCCGCGATCATCATTGGCACTGGAACACGAAAGTCCCTCTTTAACCGGCACACCGCTCGGACAGTAAACAGCCGTTACCCGGCCGATCGATTTGGTCACCACCACATCATGGCCGCGCTTGCGCAAGGCCTCGATGGTTTCTGCCGGCATATCGGGCTCAACGAAGACTTTATCGGGAACACCGGCATAATGGGTTCTTGGCGCATTCATTGATGCCTGCAGGGACTGCGGGCCCGAAGCGGCGCGTACCAGAACATTGACCAATGCGGTCGGTGCCGTCACACCGCCCGATGCCGCCGCAGCCATATATACCCGATTCACCAGTTCGCTGGTCAGCAAAGCCGGCCCGACAGGTGTAAAGGTCCGCCCGAGCATATCCGGCGCTGCGGCCAGGACGATGCCGAAGCCCTCGGCAACGCGTCCGGTGCCAAAAAGATTGTTCATCGTCAAAGTGCAGGCAACCGCGCCACCTTTCGCATCCATGATGGAATAGCTGACGGCGGCCGGTGTTTCGGGCCAGTCGACGGGGGTTTTGATCAACGTATCAATGGGGGTCGACCGATTGTCGTCGATCCCCTCCGAGGCTTTGTTGATATTGCTTTCGCTGAGAACCGTCTCTGCCCCTTGCCGGTATGTGCCGTCTGCCTGCAGATTGTTCATGCGATCCACGAATGCCCGTTTTGCCGCTTCCGCCAGAAGATGCTCACGCAACGGCGCATCGGCTATTTCAAAGCGTCTGGATTTCGTCAGCAAGGCCATCATCTCGGCGGCAACAGCACCGCCGGCGGCGGGGGGGCCGGCAAAAGACCAGACCGTATTTTTCTCCCACTTGACACTGATCGGGTCACGCACTTCAGCCTTGTAATCGCGCATTTCCTCGACCGTCAGCGTGCCACCGGCTTTGTGCACGGCTTCGACTAGGTGTTTGGCTTCATTGCCGAGATACAGATCACCGGCGCCGCGAATACGGATACGTCCAAGCACGCCCGCGAGATCGGGTTGCACGAGGAAATCCCCTTCGGCCAGCGCATCGCCGTTCTTTTTGGCAAAGATACGTGCCGTGGCCGGGTCACGCAGCAGCACGTCGGCAATTTTCGAGTATTCGGAGGTAAAGGCGCGCGTCGTATTGAATCCGAACCGGGCAAGGTTTTCGGCAGGTGACAGCACTTGTTCCCATTTCAATTCGCCAAATCTCGAATGCAGCAGGAACAAGCCCCTGGGCATGCCCGGCACGGCACTGGGACGTTCAACACCGGCCACCTGATCCACCGAAGCTCTCGGCAGGAAATCGATCACTACAGGCTTTGCGCCTCGGGCATCGCGGGCGATGCAGACACCGCCGCCGGCAATGCTGGCGGAGGACGGCATGGTGACGCTCAGCGCGAATGCAACGGCGGTCGCAGCATCAGCGGCGCTGCCGCCGGCAGACAGGATGTCGCGGGCAATCAGCGCGGCTTGCGGTTCTTCAACGGAAATGACCCCGAGCGCGCCGGGCACGTAGCCAAGCGTGCCTTTGGGCGTGGTTGGCTGTTCGCTTGTAAAGGGGTTCGAGCATGCGGCCAGCAGACACAGCGACAATGACAGAACCGTCATTTGACGCCACACTGTGCGATGACTACCTTCTGGCATGTTTCCAAGGATGAAGCGCGTGTTCAAATCAGGCTTCTTAAAGAGTATTTTCATCGTCTTGATACTTTCTGCGTCGGTCGCTTTACCCGGTAGAGCGCAAGCTCTGTCTCTGATTCGTGATGCCGAAATCGAAGATACCATCCGCAAGATGGCAGCGCCACTGTTCCTGGCCGCCGGTCTTAACCCTGCATCCGTATCAATCCATCTCGTCGACGACAAGACCTTGAATGCCTTTGTTGCCGATGGCCAGCGCCTTTTCATCCATACCGGACTGCTGATCCGCGCCGAAAATGCATCACAGGTGATCGGCGTCATCGCCCATGAAACGGGCCATATTGCAGGCGGCCATCTCAGCCGCCTCGGCAAGGCACTGGAACAGGGTTCGACCACGGCATTGCTGGCTACGGTAATCGGCACGGCTGCCGCCATCACCACCGGGCGGGGCGATATCGGCACCGCCGTCATTGCCGGCGGCCAACAGGTGGCACAGCGGACTTTTTTGTCATTTTCCCGCGTTCAGGAAAACTCGGCCGATCAGGCGGCCATGAAATTTCTTGATGCGACCAGACAGTCGGCCAAGGGTTTTCTCGAATTCATGGAGGTTCTTGAAGGCCAGGAACTTCTGACGACAAACAATCAGGACCCGTATGTCCGCACCCATCCGCTTTCCGAAGACCGGATTTCCGCCATTCGCGCCGATATTGTCCGATCACCCTATAGCAATGCGAAAACCGACCCTGCACTGGAAGTGGCTTTTGAGCGCACCCGGGTGAAGCTGATCGGTTATTTCGATCAGCCGTCATTGACGCTGAGGAAGTACCCCGTCACCGACACCTCTATTCCGGCCCGCTATGCACGCGCCTTTGCCTATTCGAAAATCCCGGAAGTGGCCAAGGCCCTTGCTGAACTGGACAGCCTGCTGAAATCGGTTCCGGATGACCCTTATTTCCTTGAGCTGAAGGCGCAGGTGCTGTTTGAAAACGGCAATCTCGACGAAGCCATTCCGCCGTACCGGCGCGCCGTCGAACTAAAACCCGATGAGCCGTTGCTGCGTACCGAATACGCCCGCGTGCTGATTGAAAGTCAGCGTGCGGATGATATTGAAGAAGCCGTCAAACAGCTCAAGGCATCGCTGTTGCTTGACAAAAATTCCGCTTCGTCATGGCGCCAGCTCGGCATCGCCTATGGCAAACTGGGAGACGTCGGCCACAGTTCCCTGGCCTTGGCCGAAGAAGCCCTGATCCGGGGCACGGAATCTGAAGTCAAATTCCATGCCGGCCGGGCATCGGAGCTGTTCGCGCGCGGATCACCGGAATGGTTGCAGGCGGAAGACCTGCTGCAAACCATCAAGAACCAGAAAAAATGAACGCCCGCCACGGCCGCTGTCTGGTCAGACGCTGCCTCGGCTGGTCCGCCGTGATCGGCCTGGCATTGTCCGTCATCGCCTGTACCGCGCCAAGGCCGGCGGCACCGGTCGGCGGTTCGCTGGACGTCATGTTCCCCGATCAGCCGTTCATCGAAGCCATCAGCAACGGCGAAGTCCCCGAGGGCTGGGTTGTCTCCGGCACTCCCGCACCGGAGACACTGTCGATCCGCCAGATCGAGCGTTTTACCGCCCTTAATATCCGAGCCGGCAAACAACCCTTTGCGCTGGTTCGCAAGATCAATGCATCGCTTCTGGCGACGCCGTTTTTGAGCTGGGCCTGGCATGTCCAGCCGCCCGAGCACGGTACGCATCCGGTCAGCATCCTTGTCGAATTGACCAACCGCGAAGCGAAATCAAATCAGCCGTGGTGGAAAATCGGCGGCACACCGAATGACACGGCCAACAGACTGATTGTTCTGACGTGGGATGATACGGCCCTTGGCCGGGGCTCGATCATCGGCCCGATCCGGCAGCAAGATCACCCCGAAACGGCCCGCTATATCGCCCGGGGCGGCCCGGAACAGGCTAACCGCTGGTGGGTCGATACCGTGGATCTGTCATTGATCCACCGCCAGATCTGGCCGCGGGATGATCAGGCAATGTTCGACATTCGCCATATCGGCGTCTCGGTTCAGGCGACGAACACACAGGCCGGCATGAATCTCGCCGAAATCCGTCTGATGCGCTAAGCCGTCACAACCGCGTGAATTGACCAAGATTTGCGTTCAACCCCTTGCCCATCGACGTCCTGTCACCCATCATTGGCGCTTGAAATCACTACCGAATGGATTCCCCTATGTTTCGACGCTCAGGTTCGATGTTATTGACACTTTTCATGATGCTCGCGTTGGCGTTCCCTGCGGCGCGGGATGCGCTGGCCGACGAGCCGGCGATGACCGAAGCCCAAAAGGCCGCTTTTGAAAAACTGGTTCACGATTACATCCTGAACAACCCGACCGTCATTCTTGAATCCGTTCGCGCCCATCAGGCCGCCGAAGCCGAAGCCGAGAAAGCCGGTCAAAAGCAGCGCCTCGCCGAGATGCAGGAGCAGATCGTCAACAGCAAGACGTCACCGGTCGGCGGCAACCCAAGCGGTGATGTTACCGTCGTCGAATTTTTCGATTACCGCTGCGGCTATTGCAAAAGCGTGCACGACACCGTCATGGACACCGTCAAGAGCGACGGCAAGGTCCGACTGGTCTACAAGGAGTTCCCGATCCTCGGGCCGGATTCCGTGGTCGCGGCGCACGCCGCACTCGGCGTATTTTTCAACATGAAGGACAAGTACATTGCCTTTAATGACGCCCTGATGCGTGCCAAGGGCGGCCTGAACGAGGACCGCGTCCTGCAAATCGCCGAAAGCATCGGTCTTGATCCCAAAGCCGTCAAAAAGAGCATGAGCGACCCGCGTATCGAAAAGGAACTCAGCCACAACATGGCACTTGCCGAATCCCTGAACATCCGCGGCACGCCGGCGTTCATCGTCAACAAGACGCTGGTGCCGGGCGCCGTCGACAGGGAAACCCTGGTCGGGTTGATCAAGGAAGCCCGCAAGGGGTGAGGGTTCAGCCGCCGCTCTGACCGGGAAGCTTGAAGACCGGTGCGCGCAGGTTGTCGTTGATGGCCTGGGGCATCGGCTGCAGCATGTACTTGAAACCGTCCGGCCGCTCGACCAGCAACAGTATTGTTTCCTGCCCGTCCTTCTTGGCCTTGTTGAAGGCGTCGAGAAACTGCTTGGGCTCCCACACCGGGTTCTGATTGATCTGAACGACAATGTCGCCCCGTCGCAGCGACGTCTGACTGGCGAATTGCTCGTCAAACACCGTCACCACAATCCCTGTCGAAGCCCACCGGATTCCCAGGTTATTGCGCAGTTTCGTCGTCAGTGCAGCAAACGTAACGCCAAGCTCGGGTTGCGCCGCAAAGGACGACTGCTCGATGTCGCGTCCTTCGGGCCACGGTGACAACGTCATCTTGACGGTTATTTTTTTGCCCAGTCTTTGCAATTCGACATCAACAATATCGCCGGGCTTGAGGCTGCCCACGACCTGCAAAAGACGCTCGAACGTATCAATCGTCTTGCCGTGCATCTTAACGATCAGATCGCCGCGCGAGATACCGGCGTGCGCCGCCGGGCCATCGACGCTGATGTCAAGAACGAACACGCCGATTGATGATTCCAGTCCCAGTGCCGCAGCAATTTTAGCTGAGTTGCCCTGCACCTGCATGCCAAGGAAACCACGGTCTTCGGCACCCGCCGAAGCGATGTCACCGGCAAAAACACTTATCGCCAGGATGCAACTCACGCCGACCGCACGGCAACTCGCCATCAAATTCAACATGCACGTCGCCTCCCCCGGCGGACATTATTGTACCCAGATTCAACATCCAAATGCATAAATTAAGAGTATATAGGCCAGATGAGGTTATCGAGGATTTCTTACAAAGGAGATCCACAAATGCTAACAACTTACCACCATCTGACCCGAGACCAACGATGCCAGATTTACGCTCTTAATAAAAGAGGGGTGACGCAGACGGGAATTGCTGTGGATATAGGTGTCAGCCAAGGCACGGTCAGCCGCGAACTGAGTCGTAACAAGGGTTTTCGCGGCTATCGCTTTTCGCAGGCGCACCGCTTTGCAGTGCAAAGAGGACTGGCAAGGAAGGGTGTGGCGACAGTGATGACACCTTGCCTGATTACCCGTGTGGAGGCGCTTTTGTGCGACAGGCAATGGAGCCCTGAACAAATCTGCGGCGCCCTCAACTACGAAGACGGAACGAAAGTCAGTCACGAAAGCCTCTATCGACATATCTGGTTGGACAAACGGACGGGCGGAACGCTCTATTTGCATTTGCGGCAACGCGGCAAAAAGCGGAATAAGCGCGGCGCTGCGACGGCGGGTCGGGGCTTGATCCCTGGGCGTATTGACATCGCGCAACGGCCCTCGATTGTGGATGCAAGATCGCGACTCGGTGATTGGGAGCTTGATAGCATTATCGGCGCAAAACACAGAGGCGCCATCACCAGCATGGTGGAACGCAAAACCAAGCTCACTAAGCTTGTTCTGCTGGAAGGGCCGACCTCAAAAGCCACAAATGCGGGTATAATTGCACGGTTAGAGCCGCTCAAGAAGCATGTACACACGTTGACATCCGATAATGGCAAAGAGTTTGCCGGTCATGCGGAAATAAGCGAAAGGCTGGGGTCAGGTTTTTATTTTTGCACGCCCTATCACAGCTGGGAACGCGGACTGAACGAGAATACCAACGGGCTGGTGCGGCAATACTTCCCCAAGGGTACAGACTTTGCTAAGTTGACCGCATCAGATGTGCAGCGTGTGGAAGATTTACTCAATAACCGACCGCGCAAAGCACTCAACTACCACTCACCCAATGAGGTCTTCGACAAGCTCACAGCCCCGCTTGAAAACTATGCACTTGGTATGTGAACTTGGGGTACATAATCTAACGATTCCAATGATTTGGCACAACCATCATGTGCGAGCACATTTCAGCTGCATCGCTCGTCCTTGGCCGGCAGGACATCTTGCAGTTCCTGGTCGATAATAAGGTCGTCAAAAATCAGCTGATAATTGGTGATGATGCCATTTTCCAGCATCCTCAGCGACATTTCGTACTGCGGCTCGGACGACTGCCCTTCGGTTTTGAAGAAGCCCATGCGGATATGCCAGGCTTTTTTGCCCAACAGGTTCTTGTCGCCGACAAAATCCTTGTTACCGGTCGTATCGGGCAAGATGAAAGCGGTCACCTTCTGCGGCCCTTCGTCATCGGTACCGTCAAAGGCAAAGCTCTCGCCGGTTCGCTTCCCCGAAATCGCCAGATCAATCAGCCATTTGGTCATGCTGACGTAAAACCGGGTGCCGTTAGGCAGCGTCATTTCAAAAGGTTTCGGCGTGACGAATTCAGCTTCTGCCTTGCCGTTCTCGTCGCGTCTGGCAGAGCCGGAAAACTTTTCAACGACGTCGTTGGTCTTGCTGTCGCTTTGGAAAAAATAGGTGCTTCCGTCATGGCTTTCACGGGCCTTGAAGTTCATTTCCCGCTCGATCGCGCCGCCGGCCACCGTCAGCATGGTCATGATGACCTGCTCGTTGATGACCCAGCCCTCGCAGGTTCGCTCGATCTGCGAGACCGCCGCGCCGCTGACGCCATTGAATCGCGACGTCGGGCTTTTTGACGACAGGGTCATTTTATAGATCGCCTGATGCGGTACCATGTCGGCCCGGGCGCCCTGCACAGCCGGCAATCCCGCGATCACCAGCAAAACGGCCAACCCGAAAAGGCCACGACGACACCTCATTGCATGCTCCCGCTGTATACGTTGCTTTCAATGCAGCTTATGAAATGCCCAAGTCCGGTGAAAGCTAAACTTATCAATCAGTTGGCCATGCCACTTGCCATGCCGCGGGCCAAGCTATATCCAAAAGCACTTGAAGCGGTATTTGTTCACCGTACCGATGAGGCAGATCGTGCACGTCCTATCCATATTTGGCACCCGCCCGGAAGCGATCAAGATGGCCCCGGTGCTGCACGCTTTGTCGGCAGCCGGCGCCCGCTCGCAGGTTTGTGTCACAGCCCAGCATCGCGGCATGCTCGATCAGGTGCTTGCATTGTTCGACATCAAACCGGATATCGATCTTGACCTGATGCGCCCGAACCAGACCCTGCATGGCCTGACGGCCGCGGTTCTTGAAGGCATTTCAAAAGTTCTTGCCGATCTGAAACCGGACATGGTTCTGGTGCACGGCGACACGACGACGACATTTGCCGCAGCGCTCGCGGCATACTACCAGAAAATTCCGGTCGGTCATGTCGAGGCCGGGCTGCGCACGGGCGATCTCTATGCGCCTTTCCCCGAAGAAGTGAACCGCCGCCTGACCGACGGCATTGCCAGCCTGCATTTCGCGCCGACCGATGGGGCCCGCGACAATCTGCTGGCGGAAGGTTATGCGGCTACGCGCATTTTTGTCACCGGCAACACCGTCGTTGATGCCCTGCTGATGACCACCGCCAAGCTCGACAGGGACGCCGCATTGACGGCCAGACTGGACGCCGAGACGCCCTACCCGACAACCGGACGACGCATGATTCTGGTGACCGGGCACCGGCGGGAAAACTTTGGTGACGGCCTTCGCAATATCTGTCAGGCGCTCGGCCAACTGGCGAAACGCGATGACGTTGAGATCGTCTATCCGGTGCATCTGAACCCGAACGTGCAGCAGCCGGTTTCGGAAATCCTCGGCGGCATCGCTAACGTGCACCTGCTTGGCCCGCTGGACTATCTGGCCTTTGTCCGTCTGATGTCCAGGGCGCATATCGTGATTACCGATTCCGGCGGCATTCAGGAAGAGGCGCCATCGCTCGGCAAACCGGTTCTGGTGATGCGCGATGTGACGGAACGGCCGGAAGCCGTAAGCGCCGGTACGGTTAAACTGGTCGGCACCGACCAGGCGAAGATTGTTGCCGAAGCGTCGTCGCTGTTGGATAACCCCAAAGCCTATGAGAGCATGTCGCGTGCACATAATCCCTATGGTGACGGAATGGCCGCTGACCGCATTGCCGGAGAGGTTTTGAGTTATGGCGTTTAATCATGTCTGTGTTGTCGGCCTTGGCTATGTCGGCCTGCCGACCGCCGCCGTTCTGGCCAGTCGCGGCATTCGTGTCAGCGGCGTCGACGTCAATCCGAAAACCGTCGAAAGCATCAATGCCGGCAAACCGCACATCATCGAGCCGGATCTCGACATGGTCGTACACGGCGCCGTTGCCAAAGGTCAGCTGACGGCACACGCCCATGCGGTCAGCGCCGATGCCTTTATCATTGCCGTGCCGACGCCGTTTGATCATGCGCTGAAGCCCGACCTGTCGTATCTCGAGGCGGCAACGCGGAGCATCGCCAAAGTTCTCAAGAAGGGCGATCTGGTGGTGGTAGAATCCACCGTTCCGGTGGGCGCAACCAAACAGACGGCGGCCTGGCTGACAGAAGAACGTCCCGATCTCAGATTCCCCGATGCCGACAATCCTTCGGCGCCGCACGATGTCTGTATCGCGCACAGCCCCGAACGCGTCCTGCCCGGCCGGGTGCTTCTGGAACTGGTCCGCAATGACCGCGTGATCGGCGGCCTGGGTGATGATTGTGCGCACTGCACAGCGACCCTTTATGCAACCGTCGTCGAAGGGGAAATGCACCTGACCAACGCGGCCACGGCGGAACTCGTCAAGCTGTCGGAAAATGCCTTTCGCGACGTCAACATCGCCTTCGCCAACGAACTGGCCAACGTCGCCGAACCGCTTGGTATCGATGTCCGCGAGGTGGTTAAACTTGCCAACCATCACCCGCGCGTCAACATCCTCAACCCCGGACCCGGCGTCGGCGGCCATTGCATCGCCGTAGACCCGTGGTTCATCGCCGCAACGGCGCCCGAGCGCACGCCGCTTATTCAAACCGCCCGGCGTGTGAATGACGCGCGTCCCGGCACGATAGCCGATCAGATCGTGGCGCTGGCTTCGGTACAGGCCGGCGGCGCGGTTTCATGTCTCGGGCTCAGCTATAAAGCCGACATCGACGATTTGCGGGAAAGCCCGTCGATCCATGTGGTACTGGAATTGCGCCGGCGCATTTCCAATCCGATTTTGATTGCCGAACCGCACGTCGATGCCTTGCCGGAATCACTGGCTCAATTGCAAGACGTCCGCCTTGTTTCTTTTGAAGAAGCGCTGAGCGGCGCCAATGCCATCGTTCTGCTGACCGACCACAAGGCCTTCGCCCTCAAGGACCCGACCGTGCTGGGCGGCAAGGACGTCATCGACACGCGCGGTGCGTGGAACTTTTAGCCGTCACTTTTTGCAGCTATGCATTAACTGCTCTGTTTGGATTTTTTCGAAAATTCTTTCACCGCTTTGCGCCGATCTTCACCATCGTATTTAGGATCATCGCGGCGGCGCCGGTTCGGGCCGAAATATGAATCGGTGCGAATGTATTGCCGGGGATTGTCCAAAATCGATTTGATGCGCTGATAGATTTTCTGTGCCGATACCGGTTTGGCCAGGAATTCGTTGACCCCGGCGTCACGCGCCGTCTTGACCCTGCTGATTTCGGTATGCCCCGTCAGCATGATGATCGGTACGTAAACGTTCGGGCTTTCGTCACTGGTGCGGATCGTCTTGGTGAATTCGATGCCGTCCATCGGCTCCATGTTCCAGTCACAGATAACGATATCGGCTTCAAAGTTTTCCAGGGTTCTGAGCGCTGCCGATCCGTCTTCGGCTTCGAATATTTCATGCACACCAAGCGATTTGAGAATCATGCGGACCAGATACCGCATGTGATGGTTGTCGTCGACAACCAGAAAATTAAGGCGCTCGATATTGTAATCAGCCATAAATTTGATCTGTCATTAAACCTGTCTGAATTTTAAAAATATTACCGGCCAGCCGATTTAAAACTAAGTGAAATTATTAATCATCGCTACAGTGCGTCAAGTGTTAGAGACTTGCACCCTTTATTGAATAACCTATGTTTTAATGAACAAGTACTACAAATAATCCTGTCGAGGGGAGGCAACGCATTCCGATGATCCAACTATACACCTGGGGAACGCCCAACGGTCGCAAGGTTTCCATTATGCTTGAGGAGCTTGGCCTGGACTATCAGACCCACGAAATCAACATTTCCAAGGACGAGCAGTTCGCTCCTGATTTTCTGGCCATTGCCCCGAATAACAGAATTCCGGCGATCGTTGACGAAGACGGCCCCGGCGGCAAACCCTTCAGCCTGTTCGAATCCGGCGCGATTCTGATGTATCTGGCGGATAAAACGGGTTCATCCCTGTTGCCGGCCGATCCTGCGGCGCGTGCCACGGTCACGCAATGGCTGATGTGGCAGATGGGCGGCCTGGGACCGATGGTCGGGCAGGCGCACCATTTCCTGTTCAATCCCAAAGAAGTCGTGCCGTACGGCCAGAAACGCTATCACGACGAAGCCAAACGCCTGTACGGCGTGATGGACCGCCAGTTGGCCAAAAACGCTTATCTTGCCGGTGCCGATTATTCGATTGCCGATATTGCGTCTTATCCCTGGATTTCGCGTTACGAGCGTCATCAGGTGGATCTCAATGATTTTCCGAACGTCAAACGCTGGTACGAGCAGATCTCCGCACGGCCGGCGGTGCAGCGCGGCATGGCCGTGCCGTTTCAGAATTGAGGTGAGGATTCGTAACTGCTGAGGGTTGATATCGATGAGCCACCTGGAACGACCGCCCGTCATTCGCGTCCGTGAAGCCCTGCTCGCAGCAGGACTTGAAGATACCGTCATGGAACTTTCCGAATCCGCGCGCACGGCGGATGACGCCGCCAAGGCCCTTGGCTGCGCCCTGGGCGCCATCGTCAAGTCACTGGTATTCTGTGTCGACAACCGGTTTGTCATGGCGCTGGTCGCCGGCGATCACCAATGCATCGAAGACAATCTGCCGAATGCCCTTAATCTGAAAGGCAAGGTCCGCCGCCCGCAGGCCTCCGAGGTCAAGGGCGTCACCGGCTTTACCATCGGCGGCGTGGCCCCGGTCGGCCAGATGCATCCGTTACCGGTTGTGATGGATGCCTCGCTTAAGCGATTCGATACCGTTTATGCCGCAGCTGGCCATCCGAACTGCATATTTCCCATCGCATTTGCCGATCTCGTCCGCGTCAGCGACGCCATTATTTCCTATAATATCGCCAAACCCGTTGCCGGGGCAGAATCCTATAAACCACCGCTCAGGCGTTCAAAGACTTTCTCCAATCGTTAAAAGCCCCGAAACGGCTCCTTGATCGCGGATTTTTCAGATTTTCCCGTAATTTGTGTCATAGGCGCACTATAGTTGTGTCCTAAATGAATGATTTTCCTTGAACTGTCTGAAAATGCCAGCATCCTAGGGCATCGAAAATGGCTGTAGCTTAAGCAGCTAGAGTCATACCAAGGGAAGCTGCAGTCTATTCAAAAAGTACACAGGGAGATAACACTATGAAAAGACGTGATTTTCTAAAAAAATCGGCTGTCGCAGGTGCGGGTGCCGTAGCCGCAACAGCATCTTTTTCGACGCCGGCGATTTCGCAAGGCATCAAGAAGATGGTTGTCGTATCGACATGGCCACGGGATTTCCCGGGTCTCGGCACCGGCGCTCAGCGCGTTGCAAAACGTATCAATGACATGACCGACGGTCGGATCAGTGTCGAATACTTCGCCGCTGGCGAACGTGTTGGCGCATTCGATTCCTTCGATGAAGTCGCGTCAGGGAACGCTCAGGCTTACCACGCTGCCGATTACTACTGGAAAGGCAAGCACCCGGGCTGGGGTTATTTCACCACGGTTCCGTTTGGTCTGACGTATTCCGAAATGAATGCCTGGATCCGCTTCGGCGGCGGCCAGCAGCTTTGGGATGAACTTGCAGCCGGTTTCGGCCTCAAGTGCGTGATGGCCGGGAGCACCGGTTGTCAGATGGGTGGCTGGTTCCGCAAGGAAGTCAACTCGGCCGCTGATTTCAAAGGCCTGAAAATGCGTATGCCGGGTCTTGGCGGCGACGTTATTGCCAAACTCGGTGCTTCGCCGGTTTCAATCCCGGGCGGTCAGATCTATGAAAACCTCGTTTCGGGCGCGATTGACGCAACCGAATGGGTTGGACCGTGGAATGACGGTTTCATGAAATTCTATGAAGCCGCCAAGTACTACTACTATCCGGGCTTCCACGAGCCGGGCTCGATGATTGCCCTCGGCATGAACAAGAAGTTCTGGGACAGCCTGTCGAAGAGCGATCAGATCATCGTTGAAGCGGCTGCCGGTCTTGAGAACGACATGATGATGGCCGAATACAACATGAAGTCTGGTGAAGCACTGACCAAACTCGTCAAGGAACAGGGCGTACAACTCCGCAAGTTCTCGGACGACGTTTACGACAGCTTCTTTGATGCTGCTGAAGAAGTGTTTGCCGGTGTGCGTGCGCATTCCGATCTTGCGAAACGCATCGACGCCAGCTTCGTCTCAGCACGTAAGGAACTGGCCGGTTGGACGAAGATTTCCGATCAGGCTTACCTGGAACAACGCAACCGGCTGTTGAAAGCCTGATTTCGTTGTGATTTAGCGAAAACATGGTGTGCGGGATTTTCCAGTCTCGCACACCATCTTCGTTAGGCATCGTACGCACCCTAACAAAGCATAACCAATAATGAGCTTGGGGGTTTTATGTCACACGGTTCCCATGAAGAAACAGCGGCCAATCCGGCGCAGCATGTAAATGCGGCCTCACACGGATTTGTTGTCGCCATTACGCGCATTTTTGCGCTGTCGATGGCTGCCTGGGCCTTGCTTTTCGTCTTCAACAATATCCTGAATTTCTGGTTCGACTGGCCCGGCACGCTGAGCATCTTCGGCAGCGCCGGCATGTTCGGACAGCCGGTCCCCACCAACGGCATTCCGCCGCTGGCCTGGATCCAGATGCTGTCTTATGTCGGATCCGTGGCGTTGATCGCCACCATGGTCATGAAGTCCTCGCAACGCACGCTGCACAATGATTCGGAAATGCTGAAAAACGTTTCCGGTTATATCATTCGTGCCGCTTTCTGGGCTGTTCTGCTGATCGGGGTCGTCGACGGCTTTATCTCGTTCCTGCGCGTTGAGGGCTTTATCGGTAACGTACTCGGCGACAGTCTCGCCGAGCATTTGGGCCGTCCGTCCTATCGTGGCCAATTCATCCATTACCCGTTGATGGTTGCCGCACTGGTCATTGCCCGCTTCAACAAGAATCTCGGGTTTCATTGGCTGGCATTACTGATTGTCGCCGCCGAACTGCTGATCGTCATAGCTCGCTTTATCTTTTCTTACGAGCAGGCCTTCATGGCCGATCTGGTCCGCTTCTGGTACGGTGCCCTGTTCCTGTTTGCCAGCCCCTATACGCTGATCAACGAAGGTCACGTCCGGGTCGACATTCTGTATTCCGGGTTTAGCCGTTTCGGCAAGGCCAAGGCCAACATCATCGGCTGCCTGTTCCTGGGATTGCCCTTGTGCTGGGTCATCTTGACCATGGGCATGTGGGGCAAGGCCAACGCCATCAATGGTCCGTTGCTCAGCTTTGAAGTCACGCAAAGCGGATACGGACTCTACATCAAGTACCTGCTGGCAGGTTTTCTGATGGTCTTTGCCGTCTCCATGCTGATCCAGTTCATGGGCTATCTGATCAGCAACGTAGCCACCCTGCTACACGAGCCGGGCCATGAACAAGATCTTGAAGAACATGCAGCAGTTTAAAAAAATCAGGCGGATCAAGTAGCATGGAACTGGTATTCCTTTTAATCCTCATTATCACCATGATGGCAGCACTGGGATCGGGCTTCCCGGTGGCATTTTCCCTTCCGGGTTCCGCCATCTTCACGATTGCACTGGCTGCATTGTGCGGCTTTCTGTTTGAGGGGAATGTTGCTGCGTACTTCGCGCACGGCAGCCCCGTGCAATGGCTGACCGCGGGCGTCACCAATTTCCGCGGCATCTACTGGGAACCCGAACGAGACACCCTGATCGCCATCCCGCTGTTTATCTTCATGGGGATCATGCTGGAACGCTCGAAGATCGCCGAAGATCTGCTGGTCACCATGGGCCAGCTGTTCGGACCGATCCCGGGCGGCATCGGCATTTCCGTGGTCCTCGTCGGTGCCCTGCTTGCCGCCACCACCGGTATTGTCGGTGCCACCGTAGTCGCCATGGGGCTGATTTCCCTGCCGGTGATGCTGCGGGCCAATTACTCCCATGCACTGGCGACAGGAACCATCAGTGCCTCCGGCACCCTGGGTCAGATCATTCCGCCGTCCATTGTGCTGATCATTCTTGCCGATCAGTTGTCGAACGCCACCGACCAGGCTCTGGCCCTGCGCACCTCCGACTTCAAAGCCGGTACCGGACAGCTTTCTTTGCCGTCCGAATTCGGCATTGTCTCGACCAGCGCCGGGGATATGTTCCTGGGCGCATTCCTGCCGGGCATGGTCTTGGTTGGTCTGTATGTCATCTACATTCTGGTAATCGCTTTTTTCCGTCCGAAAATGGCCCCACCGGCACCGCACCTCGGCGATTACAACCGTGAATTCTGGATCAAGGTCGCCGTTGTTCTGGTACCGCCGCTGGCTTTGATCTTTGCCGTTCTGGGATCGATCATCATGGGCATCGCGACGGTCAACCAGGCCGGTGCCATTGGCGCTGCCGGTGCCCTGGTCATGGCCGGCTACCGCCTGACCGGCGGCAAACCAAGACAGTTTTATCCGGCAACCATGGCCGTCGTGTCTTTCGCGATCCTGATGTATGCCGTGCAGTCGCATCACATCAATATCAAGAACGTTGAGACGGCCGCCGACGTCCAGGCCATCATCATCGCCGGCATTGGTACGCTCGGCATGCTGGCGGCCATCGTCTGGAGCGCCATTCGCGTCAACCGGATCGACAGCACGCTGACCGGCGTGATGATTGAAACGGCCAAGACAACCTCGCTGGTGTTCATCATTCTGCTGGGTGCTGCGATGCTGACCGCATCGTTCCGCGCGTTCGGCGGCGAAGAAATCGTCAAGGACTTCCTAGGCGGTCTGCCGGGTGGTTTTGTCACCAAGTTCGTCGTCGTCATGGCTGTGATCTTCGTCCTCGGCTTCTTCCTCGACTTTATCGAAATCGCCGTTGTCGTCGTGCCGATTATTGCCCCGTTGCTGCTGGCGGATCCGTCCGCCAACGTCACCGCGGTCTGGCTCGGCGTCATGATCGGCGTCAACATGCAGACATCGTTCCTGACACCGCCGTTCGGCTTCGCCCTGTTCTATCTGCGCGGCGTAGCCCCCAAGGAAGTCCGGACGATCTCGATGTACCAGGGCGTCGTGCCGTTTATCCTGCTGCAGCTGGTCGGTCTGGCCATTGTCGGTTTCTATCCGCCGCTGGTGAACTATCTGCCGACCCGCACCTACCTGACGTCAGATAATGCACCGCCGCCGCAAAACCCGCGTCTGCAAGCCTGTCTGCAGGAATACCTGTTTCCGATCTACGATACCCGCAAGAACGAGTTGCTGGCCACCATCGGTGAAGCCAAAGGCATGAATATGGCATCCTTGCCTGACAATCTGCAGGGGTCACTGAAAAAAGCCCTGGCCGATGCCGAAGCAACCTTCGATTACGTTGCCAAGGCCCGTGCTGCGGAACAGGCCCGTGTCGACTACGGCGTTTCCTATCGGCCGTTGCACACAGAAGCCCGGAAAATCCGTATCGAGCTGGAAACGCATATCCGCAAGATCAAGGATGTTCAGGAAGACATCGATGCTCAGCGCTACGTCAAGCATCCGGACCCGGCTAAAACTGCCGCCATGACTGAAGAACTGGTCGTCCTAAACCGTGAAAAGGAATCGCTGGAAAAACAAACCCCGTCCGGCTGGGTTGAAGCGCGCAAGAAATATCTGGACATTGAAAAGGCCGCCAACGCTGCGGAACGTCAATACCAGCGCAATGTCGACGAGGCCTATGAAGTGATCCCGAAACTGATCGCAATCATCGAAGGCGTTGATGCCCTGGCGGCAATGAAAGCCGATATTTCCGGCCTGAAGGACATCGTCACCGGCAGCAAGCCTGAACAGGCGATGGATAAAATCGAAGCCGTTGAGAAAAAAGTCATCGCCATCCCGGGTGCAATCAACGTCAGGTCGGCCATCACCAAGGCGCGACGGAAACTCAGGGGCGACACCCCCGATGCGGCTGGTGCCATTGAAGAGCTTGATAAAGCATTGGCCCTGTTCGATCAGGACGTCGCATGGCGTACGCAGGCCAAGACCGACATGCTTGGCGGACTGAAAAAATACAATGCGGCAATTGCGACAACAATCGGTGCCCGCCTGCAGGATCGTCTTACTCAGGAACAGGCAAAATCACTGACCTCATGCCTGTCGATCCATCGTGATATATCGCTAAGCTTCTGATACCCGAAGGCATAACATTGCCAGAAACCCTGTCCCGGCCCTCAACGGCCGGGACAGACAGGGTCAGGAAGACAACATGAGTGGTATCACGATTGCCGGCTTGTGGATGGGTGGCGCACTGTTTTCGTTTCTCTCCATGGCCATCGCCGGGCGGGAACTTTCCGCCGAACTCAACACATTCCAGATTCTTTTCTTCCGCAGCGGCATCGGCCTCGTAATTATTTCGCTTATTCTCTGCCGATCCGGCTGGCATCAGGTCAGGACGCAGAAAATCGGCCTGCACCTGATCCGCAACACCGCCCATTATGTCGGCCAGTACGGCTGGTTTTATGCGATCTCGATCATCCCGCTGGCACAGGTCTTCGCGATCGAATTCACGATCCCGATCTGGACCGCCGTGCTGGCGCCGTTCCTGCTCAAGGAACGATTGACGCCGATGCGGCTTCTGGTGATCGCCATCGGCTTCGGCGGCATTCTGATTATTCTGCGACCGGGAGCCGTGCCGTTCGAGATCGGCGCCCTGAGTGCCCTGATCGGCGCCATCGGCTATGCCCTATCACATACCCTGGTGAAAAGGCTGACCCGCACCGACACGCCGCTGTGCATCATATTCTACATGACCGTAATCCAGCTGCCGATGGGCGCCATTCCCTCGGCCCTCGACTGGACGACGCCTTCGTTGGGCATGGTGCCGTCGCTGATCGTCGTCGGCGCGACGGCGCTCAGTGCGCACTATTGCATGGCACGCGCCTTCGCGCATGCCGATGCAATGGTCGTGGTGCCGATGGATTTCCTCAGACTGCCGATGGTCGCCATGCTCGGCCTGACATTTTATGGCGAGCCGCTCGATCCGTGGGTACTGGCCGGTGCCGCGGTAATCTTCGGGGCGATTTTCCTGAACATCGCCAGCGAGCGGCGCAGATAACCTTCAGGCCGAGCGCAGGGTCCGTTTCAGTTCCGACGGGCTCTGCCCGTATTCCCGCTGAAAGGCCCGGGTCAATGCCTCGGGACTGGTATAGCCATAGCGTCTGGCGACCGACTGCACCCTAGCACCCCCGTCCAGATCCTGACGCGCCAGAATCATCCGCCAGTGCCTGAGATAGGATTGCGGCGTCTGCCCGACCCGTTGGCGGAACACATCGCAGAACCGGCTTAGCGACATGCCCGACAGTGCCGCCAGATCATCATTGCGCCAAGCCCGGCCCGGGTCGTCGTGCATGGCGACGATCGACCGGCTGATCTTGGCATTGGCGAGGCCGGCGATCAGTCCGGCTTCGGTTGAGCCGCGCTCGATCTGCATGCGCAAAATGCGGATCACCAGAACCTCGGCCAGTCGGCTCAATGCCGTGCCCGAGCCGCATCGGGCCCCTTTGGCTTCGGCCAGAAAAACCTGCAGCAGTTGCAGCGTTTCAGGATCATCAACCGGCAACGCCAGCGTCGAGGGCAATGCCGCCAACAGCGGATTTGCGGCACCGCCCCAGTCGACTTCGGTTTCAATCAGAACCTGTTCGCCAACCGGCTCGGCAACGGCACGACCGGTCGGGGAGAAAAAAACACGGGTCGGTGTGCCGTCGACATCGCTGCCAAGCACCCGCATGTTACCCTGACCCGGATCACACAGGCGCACCCGCAGGCTGAAGCGCTGAATCAGGGCGGAAAGACGATCATAGGACAATGCAGTTGTTCCGATCAGGTATTTGATAATTGCCGGATTTTAACACCTGTTAAAGTCTATGCCAATCATCCGATCCTGATCATGAAAAATGGAGAACCTTATGCTTATGCCGCGCCAGAAAGTCCCTGCCCTGACCCTCAAGACCCTGGATCACGGCGATTTCGACGTCGCCAATGACGGATCCGAACGCGGCACGGTTATCTGTTTCTATCGCGGACTGCATTGTCCGATCTGCGCCACGTATCTGACCGAGCTGGAAAAGCGCACTCCCGAATTTGCCGAGCGTGGCGTCAAGACCATCGCCATCAGCAGCGATGATACGGAACGCACCCGCGCCATGCAGGAAAAAATCTCCGCCACGGCACTGCGGTTCGGCTATGGCCTCTCGCTGGCCAAGGCTAGGGAATGGGGCCTCTATATCTCGACCAGCCGCGGCAAAACCTCGATCGGCATTGAAGAGCCGGCGTTGTTTTCCGAACCCGGCCTGTTCATGGTGACGCCTGATTCCGCACTTTATTACGGCTCGGTGCAAACCATGCCGTTCGTGCGGCCGCATTTTTCCGAACTGCTGGCGGCGCTTGATTTCGCGATATCGAAAAGCTATCCGGCGCGCGGCGAATACACCGGCGCCGTTTAAGCATCCGCCAATTTCTGCAAGCTGATCGCGTTCAAGGCATGTAGCGGATCGGCACGAACCGTTGCGTGTTCATCGGCGGGCGTTCCAGATCACTGATCCGCTGCCTTTTCGGCAGTGGTTTCGGTGACGGGATCACGTTCTTGTAATCGATTTGCGACAACAGATGTGCAATGCAGTTGAGCCGGGCACAGTTCTTGTCATCGGACGGCACCACGTACCAAGGCGTCTCGTCGGTGTCGGTATATTCGAACATGACATCCTTGGCGGCGGAATATTCATTCCACTTGCTGCGCGCCTTCAGATCCATCGGCGACAGCTTCCAATATTTGGTCGGGTCCTTGTGACGGCTTTGAAAGCGCCGTTCCTGTTCCTCGGCGGAAACCGAAAACCAGTACTTGATGAGCTTGATGCCAGAGCGCATCAGCATCCGCTCGAACGCCGGTGCTTCGCGCAGAAATTCCCAGTATTCCTCGTCAGAGCAAAAGCCCATGACCCGTTCAATGCCGGCGCGGTTGTACCATGAGCGGTCGAACAGAACGATTTCCCCGGCCGCCGGCAGACACGCCACGTAGCGCTGAAAATACCATTCCGAGCGTTCGCGTTCGGTCGGCGTGCCGAGGGCTTCAATCCGCACCGTCCGGTGGTTGGTGTTCTTGGTGATCTTCTTGATGGCGCTGCTTTTCCCGGCACCGTCGCGGCCCTCGAACAGCACCGCGACCTTGAGCCCCTCGGCTTTGACCCATTCCTGCAGTTTGACCAGTTTGACCTGCAACCGGCGCAATTCATGTTTATAGGTTTTGCCGGTCAGATGCACCGGGGCCGGTGCGGGTTCGGGTTTTATCGCCGGCTTTTTCGCCGGCTTTCGGGTCTGCTTTTTCAGGGCGGTTTTTGCTTCTGTCTTAATTTGTTTTTTCGCCGCCATCACGCAGATCCCTTACTCGGCGGCGTCCCGGGCTTCGCCCGTCGCCGTTTCCTGACGCAGCATCTGCGAGAAAATCTGCCGCGCCCGGCGCAGTGCCTTGTCCGGCTTGAGGAAAAGTTCCGCATAGCCGTCATCCGGCACATCAAACATTTCCTGCTGTTTTTCGAGCGCCCAGTGATCTTCCGCAACAACGTTCGGGAACATCTCGGCAACCCGTTTGGCCGCAGAAACGGTCGGGTCTCCGGCGGACATGTGATCGGACTTGCAGTTCACGCACCACCACCAGACATGATTGCGGTCATCGACCGGTGTGTGGAAGTGATACAGCACATAGCCCCGCTCCTTGTCGGTGCCAAGTTCGCCCGGCGGGGCGTTATGCATCTCGACACGGGTATGCCCCGGACTGACCATCTGGTGCGTGTGGTAGCGATCAACGACGTCATAAACAAACCAGTCCTGCAGGTACGGCGGCTGTTTGTAATTTCTGACATCGCGGATGGTTTTGACGTACTTGTAGCCGTCCTGCTCGCCTTCTTCGTACTGCACAGGAATTTTGCTGTTCTCAAGATCGCCGATATTGCCGTCATGCAATGGATAGAAGTGCGTGATGTCGAGCAGGTTCTCGATCAGCAGCAGCGAATTGGCGGGGATTTTCATCGGCCCGGAATCGATGCTTTCATACCCGGCATCGGCAAGTTCCGGGGTTCGGGGCGGGCGGCGCGTGTCCTGCAGCGCCGGATCGCCCGGCCATACCCAGACGAGGCCATCCTGTTCGATCAGCGGAAATTTATTGACCCTGGCCTGGGGCGGGATTTCCTGATCGGGTTGCGACGGTATCGCCGTGCAGTGGCCCTCGGTATTGTAGCAAAGCCCGTGATAGGCACATTCGAGCATGCCGTTATCCAGAAGCCGGCCTTCAGACAGCGGAAACCGCTTGTGAGCACAGCGGTTGTCGAGCGCCGTCATAACCCCGTCCTTGCCGCGCCAGATCACCATGACCCGGCCGGCGATCTTGTGACCGGTCAATTTGCCCGGTGCGAACTCCTTGGATAGGCCGACGACATACCAGCAGTTACGGATCGACCGATAGGGTGAGGTTTGCTGTCCCGCAGCGCTCATAAGATGCCTCCGTATCTTTGGTGATCCGGCCTTCCGCCCGATCGGTTTTATATATCCAATACTATGACCGGAGATTTGGCCCTTGAGCAACAGATCAGCAGAAACTGACCCCGGTCATCATCATCAAGCACCAGATCACGGTGATCGGGCTCGCCTTCGACGTAGCGTGTCATGCAGGTGCCGCAGAAACCCTCTTCGCACTGGGTATCAATAGCATAGCCGTTTTCACGCAGCACGCTGACGATCGATTTGTCCGCCGGTACATCGAAAACGTCGCCGGTATCCCTGATTTTAACCTGGAATTCGGCGTTTCCGCCAACCACGACAACCGGGTCTGCGGGTGCCGAGAAATATTCAAAATGCACCGTGCCCTTCGGCCAGTGCGCCGAAGCGCCCTTAACCGCATCCATGAAGCCGCCGGGGCCGCAGTAATACAGATGCGTTCCCGCTTGCGGGTCTTTCAGCAATGCGCCGATATCCAGCCCTTGTGCCGGATCACCGCCGTCATGATGAATGATGACCGAGCCGTTTTGTATTCTCGGCGCAAGAAAATCCCTGAATGCCGTTACCTCAGGCGCACGGGTGCAATAATGCATTTCGTAAGGCTGTCCCAGGCGTTCAAGTTCAAGGATCATGGCGATCATCGGCGTTACCCCGATGCCGCCGGCCAGCAGCAAATGCCGGGTTGCCGCGTCGACCAGCGGAAACTGGTTGCGCGGGGTCGATACGGTGATCAGGGCACCGGCGCGCAAGGTATCGTGCACGGCCTTCGAGCCGCCGCGCCCTTTTTCGTCACGCAGCACGGCAACGTCATAGCGCGAACGGTCGGTCGGATCGCTGCACAGCGAATACGGACGCACCAGACCGCCCGGCAGATGCAGATCAATGTGCGCCCCGGCGCTGAAGGGCGACAGCGGCAGTTCTGCCGGGTCGGTCAGGACATACCGCAGGATATTTTCGGCCTCGAAAACAATCTGCGTTATACGAAGCGTCATCAGTATGGGTGGCTGGTCCGTCATGGTGACTATACTTTACAGTTAAGTTATTATTTTCAATTGCAATTTGAGCCGCACCCTTTGATTGAACCGATGCCGGTCTGCACATCAGATTTCAATATTGGGTTGCCAGCTTCCGTTCAGGCTTATGGTGTATGATTCTTTCCGATGATCAACACGGAAATAAGGATATCCATGCTTTCTGAGGCAATAATCGATGAAGTTGTAGACTCACCGGCGTTAAGGGACTTCGGACGCTTTGTCCTGTCACACGCGAAAAGTGGAAAACTCCCCGACTACAAGGCGATGGATCTGATGCAAATTCCGCGTCTTGTTCCTGATATCTGGGTTTACGATCTGCGTGATGATGAAAAATTCGAACAGTTATTCTGTAATTTCTGCGGCACCCGCATCGAGGATTACTGGCAGCAGCAATTTCAGGGAACCACCGATATGGCGTTTCTCGGCAATAACAGTGCTTTTCAGGAGATCCTGAACCACCGGATAAGCTGTATCAGAAACAAAAAAACCGGCTATTCTAAACGATTCATGGAATACGAAGGAACGGATCAATATATCAAATACACCAAGGCGGAATGTCTGTTCTTTCCCTGTGCTGCCGACAACGGCACCGTCAACTGGACCATCGGTTGCGCCACCTACGAGAACACGCTTGAAGAGTCAGAGAGCGTCTTCCTCGAATTCTGAGGATACCCGACGGCCACCCCCGATCTCTTAATCGACGTCGATATATCCCCGGTCAATCGCCGTCTCGATAATATGCCCGCCATTCAGCAGTTCATCATATGAGCGGCGCAAAAGGCTCAATTCCTTGACCTGCGCGTCGGTCGGCATGGTTTTTCCGTTACCGGCAATTTCCAGCAGTCTCTTGATGTAGAGACCGCGTGCATTGGCAACCAGATTAAAAAACGGCTTGAGCTTTGCCAGGTCCAGCTCAGGGACGAGACCATGGATGACTTCGCGGTTAATGCCGCGGAGTTCCTGCTGCATGGAGAGACGGGCGCGCTTGATGTCTTTTTCTTCAGTCATTTGTAGAATCCAACCCATATGAGATGCGTGACGCACATCCCATCCTACTGCATTTTTTTGCGGGGAACGATCCTGTAATTGTAAAATCCGCACAATAGCAGCGTTCGAGACATCACGATCAATGACGCCCTCAAACCCTTTTGGGAACAATATGCGTGGCAGGCACGCGTGCCGTTAAAGCCGGCAAAAGCCGTCAGCAACCCGAGCCACATGCATTCCGATGATTTTCTTGCGGGGACTTAGAATGAACGAACAAAAAAGATCTGGTGCTCGAGCAATGGCGGAGGAATGCGATCTGTAACTCACTCGTCTCCTCGTTCTGCAGAATATACGGTCTCATTCTCTCTGATTTGGTAATTTTTGATTTAAACCTTGATAGAGTTAGCTTCTAACGCATTCATCCAATCGAAAATTCAAATATCGAAAGGATGAAAAATGTCCTCCGGAGAGAATGGAGCGTTCTTGGGGAGTAACGGTACGGCGGTCATAAATGCTTCCTTCAACCGAAACACCAGCGGTCTTACACTTGGCTCAGGCGCCTTCCACCACCAGTACCTGCGCTGCCGCGTTCACTGCGGCAGCGATTCGACCCACGTCCCGCTAGTTGCACCGCGCTCATACCGATCTCCTTGAGCGTCTTGTAATGCGACGCGACGCAGAAATATCACGCAAGGTCGTAGCGATCAAGGTTCATCACCTTGTTCCAGGCCGCGACAAAGTCACGCACGAACGCCTGCTGCGAATCGCTGCACGCATAGACCTCCGCGACGGCTCGGAGCTGTGAGTTTGAGCCGAAGACGAGATCAACGACGGTGCCCGTCCACTTGATCTCGCCCGCCGCCCGATCGCGCCCCTCCAACACGCCCTCAGATGTGGCGGACTTCTGCCACTTCGTGTTCATGTCGAGCAGGTTGACGAAGAAATCATTGGTCAATGTCTCGGGCCGGTTGGTGAAAACACCGTGCTTGGTCTGCCCGGAGTTTGCATTCAGGGCGCGCATGCCACCGACCAAAACCGCCATCTCGGGAGCGGTCAGCGTCATCAGGTTCGCCCGATCCACCAGCAACTCAGCCGCCGATCCCTCGAGTCCCTTCCGGAGGTAGTTGCGGAACCCGTCTGCGGCCGGCTCCAGTACGGCGAATGAGTCCACATCGGTCTGCTCTTGTGAAGCATCCGTGCGCCCCGGCGCGAAGGGAACCTTCACCTCAACCCCGGCCTTCTTTGCCGCTGCCTCAACGGCGGCGCAGCCGCCCAGAACGATCAAGTCAGCAAGCGAGACCTTCTTGGCGCCCGACTGCGCGCTGTTGAAGTCCTGCTGCGTCGCTTCCAGGGTCTGCAGCACCATCGCCAATTCGGCCGGTTGATTCGCTTCCCAATTCTTCTGCGGCGCAAGGCGAATGCGCGCCCCGTTCGCCCCACCGCGCTTGTCGCTGCCGCGGAACGTTGCCGCCGAAGCCCAGGCCGTCGTGACCAGTTGGGAGATAGACAGTCCGGATGCGAGGACCTTGGCCTTCAGCGCAGCAATGTCCTGCTCACCGACCAATTCATGATCGACCGAGGGGAGCGGGTCTTGCCACAGCAGCTGCCCCTTTGGAACGAGCGGGCCAAGGTAGCGCGCGATCGGTCCCATATCGCGGTGCGTCAGCTTGTACCAGGCCTTGGCGAACGCGTCTGCGAATTCTTGTGGGTTCTTGTGGAAGCGCCTGGAAATCTTCTCATAGGCAGGGTCCATCCTCAGGGAAAGATCAGTCGTGGCCATGAACGGCGCATGCCGCTTCGATGGGTCGTGGGCATCAGGCACGGTGCCCGCCCCAGCTCCGTTTTTGGGAGTCCACTGGTGAGCACCAGCGGGGCTCTTCGTCAGTTCCCACTCATAGCCGAACAGTGTGTCGAAGTAGCTGTTGTCCCACGTCGCCGGGGTGGGGGTCCATGCGCCTTCCAAACCGCTGGAGATCGTATCGACGCCTTTGCCGCTGCCAAAGCTGCTAGTCCAGCCGAAGCCTTGCTCGGCGATGTCGGCGCCTTCGGGTTCCGGACCCTTGTAGTCCTCAGAGGCCGCGCCGTGGGTTTTGCCGAAGGTGTGTCCGCCAGCACACAGCGCAACGGTTTCTTCGTCATTCATCGCCATGCGAGCGAACGTCTCGCGGATATCCCGTGCCGCAGCGACAGGGTCCGGGTTACCGTTCGGCCCTTGTGGGTTCACGTAAATCAGGCCCATCTGCACGGCGCCGAGAGGCTGCTCGAGTTCCCGGTCCCCGCTGTAGCGCTTGTCGCCCAGCCACTCGGCCTCAGGACCCCAGTAAATGTCTTCTTGTGGCTCCCAAACGTCCGCGCGCCCACCGGCGAAACCGAGGGTCTTGAACCCCATTGACTCCAGGGAGATGTTGCCGGTGAGAATAATCAGGTCGGCCCAGGAGAGTTTCCGGCCGTACTTTTGCTTGATCGGCCAGAGCAAGCGGCGCGCCTTGTCCAGGTTCACGTTGTCCGGCCAACTGTTGAGCGGCGCAAATCGCTGTGTGCCAAAGCCCGCGCCGCCGCGACCATCGGCGATACGGTAGGTGCCCGCGCTGTGCCACGCCATACGGATGAAGAACGGCCCATAGTGGCCGTAGTCTGCGGGCCACCAGTCCTGCGACGTCGTCATCAAAGCATGCAGGTCCTTGATCACAGCATCCAAGTCGAGGGTCTTGAACTCCTCGGCGTAGTTGAACTCCTTGCCCATGGGGTCAGACAGGGGCGAGTTCTGGTGCAAGATCTTCAGGTTCAGTTGATTCGGCCACCAGTCTGCGTTCGTTGTGGCTCCAGCCACTGTGTGTTTGTGAGCGCCGCTCATTACTGGGCACTTGGCTTCGGTTGACATGGTTCTCTCCTTTGGTTGTTTGCAACAATAAATGGGCCCACCGATAAACTCAGATGAAAACATACTCGCATTTCAAGATCTGAATTGCATTAATTGTCTATCAGCGCGGCAGGTCTGAACTGCCCATCAGGAATTCGTCCACGGCGCGCGCGCACTGGCACTTGCTCTAATTGAAGATAAAATCTCCCACAAAGTAGATCGTGATCCTGTGTTCATACGAGAGTTGGCAAGCAGTGTTTGAGAGGATGCTCAATTATCATTTAAGTTATTCCATCTTGCAGCTGTGATGGGTGATGCAGAAAGCCAATTTATTCTTGGCGCAATGCTTAGCAATGGCGAAGGAACGAACGAAGATGATCATGAATCTTTGCAATGGCTATATGGATCAGCACAAAGGGGTTTCAGGAATGCACAACTGCGAATTGCCTACATGCTGTCTTCAGGAGAGTTTGTAGAGAAGAACGACTTAGAGGCTGTGCACTGGCTGAAGCGAGCAGAGAAGAATATCAAACCTACTCATCTAGCAAAGACAGGCGTCTAGAGTTCGGATGTTAGGGGCTAGACCCATCCTGAAGAAGGCTCTTGCAGGACTACTCATAACAACGTTTTTAACAGGCGTTGGCCTATACAGGCTGGATAAACTTAATTCGATACCGATAGACCCAGTCAACTTTTCATGGATTAACAAGGCTGAGATTTATGCACTTGGTATTGTGATGTCAGCGATTGCTTATCCAATATATCCAGAAGTCGCTCGTGAGCACATGATGATGTACAGACCTTTTGATGAAGCCCCAAAAGTCATCAGAGACGACTTCTTTAGAGGCTCCCCTGTCGTGGAAGACGCTATCATAAAAGCACAGAAGCTAGGTCGACCCTATCGACTGGCATGGCCAGCAAAGACCTACAGACTATCCTTTGACCCTCTTGCTTATAAGGAAGCCAGAATAGCTCTTGCTCTGAATGGTGGGTTTGTTCGAGTTGAAAACGGCAAAGCCATCGTTAGTATTAAGATCACTTATGCCAAACAATCCTATGCCCCGCTCATTCACATCAATGGCATCGGCACTATAGGCGTGGAAGAGGGATTGTATTGGGTTCTCCAGAAGGAGGGATGGCTATATGAGGGCTATGTGGAATGGTTTGCAAAAGCTGATCTAAGAATTTGATTACCAAACAGCTGATCATTTTGCAGATTTGAAATCTAGTACATAATCTAAACCGACATTTCCCATTTGAGCGGCCCATCCGCCCATGGTTGACGGCATAGTAGGCAAATTCCGGCCTAAACGGAAGGCGGAGTCGCGCGATGACAGCCGCCCTCGCAGCATGAACGCCGCCCCGATCGGCTTTGTGGTTTCCTGCGTCGTGATTCCAACCCGTTTTGTTGCGTGATGGGCGCACTTCGCCTGCCGTTCGCCCCGTATCGAAGACTTCAGCCGTCAGCATGGCGCAGGCTCTCGTGGTCGTAGATCGTCGATCATGTCGAGGATGCGCCGGAACAGATCACGCGGCACCGCGACCTCGGCCATCTGGAAGACGGCGTAGCGGGCGTGGGTGATGACCTTCGCGCCGATCCTCACCACCTTCTCGCGGATAGTGGTGAGCGACCAGCTTTCCATTTCGTCCGGCAGGGCCAGTGTGCGCAGGAAATTGGACAGATTGTAGGCCAGGGCGTGAAGCTGAAGGCGCACCGCGTTGGCCTTAATCGTCCGGCAGGACAGCTTGTCGACAAATCAGTTCTATGGGCCGAGTGTTGGCGCGTGCTGGCTGACGCCGATGCCGACAAACACTACATCTCAATTCTTGATCCGCTGCCGAAGGATTGGTCGTATCAGAACGAGAACAGCAATGTTTTAAACATGTGGCACGAGGTCAAAGCGCATTCTTCTGCCGGGAAAGTATCCAATGAGAAACATTGATCTCTACCTTGATCTGGACGGCGTGGTACTCCGTCAGGATGACTGATCAGGACAAATCCCAATTTCCAGACATCAGGTTGCTTAATCACCTTGTGGGCCGATTGGGGCCGGTAGTGGTTATAGATGTACGCCCAGTTCGCCAACAATCCTGGAGTTTAAAGAGATAACCCCTTGATCTGCAATATACAATTCAGCCTTTTCATATACTTGTTTAAATATTTCTTGTTGATCACTCTGGCTAACGATAATCGTTATTACTGCTGCCTCACCGAACTCTCCAAATTGTTTTTCACTAAACAAATCGTTACTTCTTCCCGTCTCCAAAAAAATGCATTGTACTTTATCGTTATCCTTTAGAGAGTCATAAACTATTTGACCGACATGCAATGCCGTCATTGATGTTATTTCAACCAACATGATCTAATCTCCTTGGTCAATTATTCGCAGACTTTATGACATTTTCAGGGATATAAGTTGCTACATGGTCTAAATCGGACATATACATAATACCTTTCCCGGGGGTATCTAAATTACCGGCTAAATACATTGCCTCAAAAACTCTATTTGCCTGCTCAGCTGACGCGATAATACGGACAACTTCTTTTTGTTCATCTATAGTTACACCGATCAGCCCCATTCTGTCACGAACCCCTGTACCGCGAGCATAACTAACTGTTGCACCTTGGGCGCCACAGTTAGTGGCTGCTTCTAGAACCTCTTCAGCCAACCCCTTCTGCAGAACGCACGTGATTAATTTTACATCTGTCAATAATACAATATGACGGCTACTCATTTTTCTACTCCCCCGCGGCTGTTGATATATTTTTAGACTTTAGTTTTTGACGGAATTGGATGACGAGTCCCATACTCAAAACTGCAATAATTGGGCATATACTTGCCAGAGAAAGTATTCCGAATCCTTCAACGGCTGAAACGGCATTTCCTAGGCCAAGGCCCATTGCCAAGACCAGTGGCACGGTGACCGGACCTGTTGTAACGCCAGCACTATCCCAGCCTACATTGACGAATTCTTCTGATGAAAAAACAGTCAACAAGATACCGATTCCATAAAGCGGCATTAACACTGAGATAAGATCAAATCCAATTACGAGCTTAGCAATTCCAAGTGCAATTCCTACTGAAACACCAACAGCTACGCTATACATTAACATTGATTTTTTAAATGCGCCGTTAGTTAAGCCCTGAACTGTCATCCCAAGAGCATTTAGCGCTGGCTCTGCCAGAGTTGCGCCAAAACCAAGTATAAACGCAAAGGTAATTACAACAGCTACACCAATCGCTTCACTTGAAAAAATTGGAGAGGTAGGGATAAGGGGCGATGCCAAAAAAGATGCCGGAAGAACACTGCCTGTTTCGGCCCCAATCGCACCAAGACCATAGGTCAATCCGACATTAAAAATGCACATACCAAGAACCGCTAAGACCAATCCATAGTGTGTCAACATTCTGTTGGGAAGTTTTGATTTAAGAATGACGTATAAGACAAACATTAAGAATAAAACTAGTGGAAATATTGCGCGGACACCGAGAACAATTTCAGCGATTGGTGTCTGATCCCAGATTGATGGCTGGGCTGAAGCTATGGAACCTTTTACTTGAGCTGCTGCAATAATTTGTTCTGGAGTAATTTGAAACGAGACAAATATAGCAAGGACCAGAACAGCAAAAATTGGGAACAAGGATGCCAGAGTTACGATCCCAAATCCCGACAAAGAGCTATTTACTTTGCCAGAAGAGTTGGCAATCCCAATGCCGAGTGCAAGTACAAGGGGGACTGTTACTGGTCCAGTAGTCACCGCACCACAATCCCATGCAAGCCCTAAGATACTGCGCAAATCATCGTCCATCCAGCAATAGGCAGTTAAGACAAATACGGGGAAAAGGGCGCAGTAAATCATCGGCTTAAGTGACCATCCTTGAACAAAACGAACGGTCCCAAGGATGGCAGCGGCCCCAACTCCAGCGCCTACGATTAGAACCAGAGGAAGTGTCCAGTTATTCAGAATTTCATATAAATAAGGCGCAAGTTTTACATCAATTGAAGAGCCAAAAGCTTGGAGTGCTCCGATCGCAGGTTCTGCGAATGTGACCCCTACCCCCAAAATGCCGATGATTATCAGAACAACAGGCATACTCGCCTTTTTCGGGAGATTGTCTCCAATAACTGTTCCAAAGGGCATTAAGCCAACGCTAAGCCCTTCCATGAAAACGGCAAGGCCAATCATCACTGCTAAAAGGCCTATAAAAAGACTAAATGCATCCTGTATGGGGTAATTTAATACAAAAACTTGGAAAATAATCAAATAGGCAGCAAGGGGGACAACAGCTTTTATTTGCGCAAGCAGCCGAATAGAAAGATACGGTCCCAACAGGGCAGACGCCTTTCCAAGCGTCACTTTTATGCATTCAGGCCGGAGTGACTTGTTGTCATCTGAACTCGGTTTTGGCGTTAATAAATTATAACTTATCTCCGAATGACGAACTTTGTATTTTGTAAAATATTCTCCATACCGCATGAAAATTATGTCCCCATTTAATAATTTTTGTATAATAATGTGCGTATAATTTAGCGTAATAGATATTTTACTACCCGTCACTATTTGTTTTACGTCAGCGCCCAAGCAACAGATCAGCGGGATTGAATAAATCGACCGCATACATCGCCTTGGTTTAGACCCTAGCGAAACCACAAACGTCCATATTTTTCAGACACGGGCGCCGCAAGGTCTGGGTTGCGTAGACCATTCCGTTAGCCGACGGTTGGCAACGAAAATTCGGGCAATGCAGCAGCTGCTCGATGATCGGGATTTACATGAAATCGCTCTCGACGAAGAAAACGCCGAGGAGCCAATCGAATATGATGTCGATTTGCAGGATATCGTGGACTTGGTGGAGGAACTGGAAGGGCGCGTCCACTTCGATGAAGACGAGGGGGGGTAGTGAAGCAGGACCGCATCCTCGCGATGAGCGCCTTTGAAGCTGCCTACCTCATCCGGTGTTTTCGAGAGAAGAACCCTGAACTCAGTACAGCAGATTTGGTGGCGACGGCCCGCGCCGTTAGAGCTGACTTTTATCCTCACGACTACGATGCCGGTCTCGATCTGGAGATGCAAATTCCCTTAGATTTTGCGGGGCCGATAGAGAGTTTTTTTACGGCGGCAATTGAGGCCATAATTACATCGTGTTCGCCCGTTTGGGCCCGCCTTGCTCCGGCCGGACGAAACCATGTGGTGCAAGCGATTGGCGTCAATGGGGCGCAGTGTCTGAGGGCTGCAGGACTTCTTGATAGCGGGGCGGGAGCGATCGATTGGTGGGATGCGTTCGCGGCTGCAAATCGTAGCGAGCGAGATGCCATGCTCCTTGCTCAAGGCCGCATAGGGGAGCGACTATCCCTCGCCTACGAGGCTGATCGTCTGCAGCGAGAGGGTATCTCACGCGAGCCTATATGGGTTGCGATCGATGACAATACCGTTGGCTACGACATTCTATCGTATGCCTTGCACGACGTTGGGGAGATCAATCGCCTTATCGAAGTGAAAACGACCCAAGCAACGCCTCCACGCATGATTCTGTCGCGCAATGAGTGGAAAATTGCAGCGCAGTACGGGTCAGCATTCGAGTTTCATCTATGGAATCTGGCAACTCAATCTTTAACCATATTCACTGTTGAACAGGTTCGTGATCATAACCAAACTCAAGATCCACCGGTGTGCCACTGGAGGCCGCGTCGATCAGGGTGGTGTCGGCAAACCGCACGTCGATGCGACCCGACAATGACGCCACCGTTGGATCGGCACCATCGATCAATCCATCAGAACGGATGGTCTCTATTTTCTCGAGATTGTTGGAATAGGTGAGTGAGCCAGAGGTGAGGTTTGCAACTGCCGCCCCCGCTTGTTTGATGGAGCCCTGAAATTGGCTGATCCGGTTGAAGGCAAGTGTGCTGGGTGTGCCGCCTTTCGATGTTCCGTTACGGATCTCTCCCTGGGCAATGGCATTGATAGTCGCCGCTGCAGCACCGGAGCGTTGAAAATCCAGGGCAATGGAATTAAGAACGACACCCGCATGCATAAAGAAGGCTGGAACCTGAGCCATGCCTACCTCAAGAGAATAGCTTGGCAGGCTGTCTACACCCGAGACGAATACATGATCGAAGGTGCCATCCAAATTATCGGTACTGGTTGGATCACCAAATAGTCCGGTGAGCCAGAGGCCCAGATAACGTGGATCCAAGGGGGCCGTTATGTCACCTTCATCATTGATCACATCCTGCAACGGTGCCAGTGGATCACGGCCTTGACCCAATACTGGATCGTCAATCAGGCCCTGCTCGGAGCCCAGAGAGACGCTATTGAAGGGCATCCGGATGTAATCTCCAGACGGCGATATGCCGTAGGTGGTTTCTCGTTTGAGCAGCAGTGTTGCGCTCGAACCATAGGCTCGCGACATAGAACGTCTCCTGTAATTGAATTCTGGTTAGCCGAGTGGGCTGGTGGTTTCGTATTCGACGGTGACGATGATCGTCCCGGACTTGATGGCCGGGGCTCCTGCTACCGCTTCAGTATTAATTTCTGGGCGACCATAAATCATGCCAAAGGCAAGGCCGTCGAGGGTGGGGTCAGCCTCCAGTGCAGTACCGATCGCCTGCACTAAAGCATCAAAGGCTGCATCTCGTGCTGTGGCATCACCATCTTCAATGTAGAGTTCGATCTCGATGCCGTGGCTGTAATAAATGCCGCCAAAGCCGCCAAGTGCTGTTTCAGGCTCCCCGGGATCGCCATCACGCAGCACGATCAAGCCTCCGGTTGGGATCTTTTCAGGCACCGCTGTGTTACGCTCAACCTTGGCAATCGGAACGGTCACCAGCAGCCCTTTAATTGCCTCGTGGATCTGTTCTGTTTTGCTCATTTATAAATTCCTTGAAAAAGGCACCGTTTTGACGTACAAATTTAATTGGCAAAAAAGGATCAAAACAATGACGGCAACAGCGATTTCAAAAAACCAACGCGTTAACCTGCGTCTCAATGATGATGCCAAACACACCATCGAACGCGCGGCCTCATTTGAGGGCAAAACGGTTAGTAAATTTATTCTCGCCAGCGCATTGGCGACTGCAGAACAGACGATCCATGAGCATGAAACCATGACCCTCAGCAAAAGAGATGCTGAAACATTCTTTAATGCTTTATCTAAGCCAGTTAAATTCAATGCCAAACTGCTCTCCGCTCTTAATGAGCATGATCAGCGCGTTAGTTCTAAATGACGGATAAGCCAGACTTGGTCATTGAGCCGCTTGGGAAAAAACATAACCGAGCGGATTTTTCTTGTGGCACAGATGAGCTAGATACCTACCTCCAACGGCAAGCTTCTCAAGATACCAAGAGACGGATCTCTAGAATTTTTGTCATACGCTCAGAAGCAGACGATCAAACCATTCTCGGCTATTACACATTGAGCGCCCTTTCGATAGATCTTTCTTCCTTACCAAGTGACCTAGCTAAAAAACTACCCAAACATCCTCTTCCAGCTGCGTTAATTGGTCGGCTGGCTGTCAGCACAAAATCTCAAGGTACTGGGCTCGGGAAAACCCTTCTTGCCGATGCCATAAAACGAACACTTGCTCTCAGTGATGAGATCGGGGTGTACGCCATGGTTGTCGATGCATTGAACGCGGATGCTGAAGCGTTCTACCAAGGTTTCGGGTTTTCTAAATTAAGTGCGGCCACAAATCGGCTTTTCTTACCGTTGAAATCCATCTAACTGGCTCATTTCGTGACCAATTAATTCTGGCAATTTTCTCTCCCACCGTTTGGCTTCGCGCACCACATCCAGACGTTTCTTAAGTTTCACCTGCGGCACCATGATGAACATGACCACTGTGGCGATGCCCTGTTTCATGCGACCTGTCTTGGTAAACGCTCCACCCTTGGCACGACGACCAACCCGGCCCGACTTATTAATGCGAACGCTATCCACCACCAGAAGAGACGGACGGCCACGGCGATACACAAACCGCAGCGGCCCAAACCGGTGCTCCGGGAAATTACCCGGATTAATCCTCTTCCCGCCAACTCCACGCTTTGGAGCAGCTGGTGTCGGGATCGCAAGCCAAAGACCAGACTTGCTCCTGATCACAGCCCCTTCATCAAACGTCCGTATGATCTGTGGGGCCTTGGACCAAACCAGTGTCGCAGCGTCATGCCCTTTATTGGGATACGCACGGCTTCTCCAGGTTCGCGCCAACTTTGACCCTAAACCGGCAGCAACGACCTGTTTGCGAAGATCACTGCCTTCTATTTGGGCGGCATCCCGAGTTCCTCGGCTGCGCGCCCCTGGAGCTCGCGCGTGTACTCTACGACGGGCGGGCAGACGGTGGCGATGCGGCGTTCAGAAACGCCCGTCGCCGCGCCGTTCTCGCCCGGTGTCGACAACAGCCTGTTCTGCAGCCCCTTTCTGTCTGGCCACTCGGGCTGGCGCATACGCAGGCCCGCGCATCCACGCACCGCACAACGCCCACTTCGGGTGTCTCTGATTGAATGCCTGGCGGCAGAACTGCGGTAAAAAGTTCGGTCAGAACCAAACGTCAATGCACTGTAACTATTGAGTTTTATTCGACCGAACCAAATCGGGCGAGGTTCGGTCAGAAAGAGACGAAAGCCGTTCAGAGACCGGAAATCGCCACCCTGCCAGTCTCTGAGGTTCGGTCGGTCCGGCCAAACCCCTTTGAATGCTAAAGGAATTTCGCCGCCATTGGCGCGCCTTCGCGAGTTTGCAAAAGGAAGTTGGCGGAGGGAGAGGGATTCGAACCCTCGATACAGTTTCCCGTATACACGCTTTCCAAGCGTGCGCCTTCAGCCACTCGGCCACCCCTCCACGGACCTATACGGTCGGGCGGGAAACTAACCGAGCCTGCCCGTTCGGGCAAGTGCATTGATCATTGGGTGAATAAAACGCATCTGTTATGCTGGTCAGGCGAAATTAACTGTTTTTGTAGATAATAATGTGATGCGCAGTGCCTTTATCACCGGCTGGATTCTGATGCTCGGCGCTTTTGCCGTCGCGGCGGCGGAGACGGTCGCCCGAACCTTCCCGGGCGGCAGAGGCTGGACGCTGTCGGCCGACGAGTTGTGGCAGGCGTTATGGCCCGGTTCCTACCTGCTGGCCGAGATCCGCCTGAGCGCCCAGCTGCCGTGGCTCTGGGATCCGGTGATTTCCTGGTTCCTGACGCCCCCGGCGTGGTTTCTGCTGGCGCTGCCGGGTGTCATTCTGGCCTGGACCTGCCGCCCGAACCGGGTCCTGAGTGCTTTGGCCGAAGAAGAGATGCGCGAACACGAGGCATCGTTGTTTCTGTATGACGAGTTGTCCCGTGAAGCCCGCAAGTGGGCGCGCGAGGAAGGCGATACCAGCAATATCGACGATCGCCTGCCAAGCCATGACCTGATCGATGTTTATTCGGGCATCAGTGATGACGGCTTTGATCCGTCGCCGGAACCGTTGCCGGAATTCGTCAAACCGCAAAACGACTGAAAATATCGGCTTAAGAACGGCTGAGTCGCCGGTTTATTCGCTGCCGGTCTTGAGGGCGGCGAGGAACGCGGACTGCGGAATTTCCACATTGCCGATCTGGCGCATCCGCTTTTTGCCCTTCTTCTGTTTTTCCAGCAGTTTCTTTTTGCGCGTGATATCGCCGCCGTAGCACTTCGCGGTGACGTCCTTGCGCATGGCGCTGACGGTTTCGCGCGCGATCACCTTGCCGCCGATGGCCGCCTGAATGGCGATCTTGAACAACTGGCGCGGGATCAGGTCCTTGAGCTTTTCACAGACCAGCCGGCCGCGGCCTTCGGCATGGCTTTTGTGAGCGATGAAAGCCAGCGCATCGACCGGCTCGTTGTTGACGAGGATCGAAACCTTGGCGAGATCGCTCCGGGCATAGCCGATCAGCTCGTAATCAAAGCTGGCATATCCGCGCGACACCGATTTCAGACGATCGTAAAAATCGAAAACCACTTCGTTGAGCGGCAGCTTGTAGACGACCATGGCGCGGTTGCCGATATAGGTCAGCTCGATCTGCTCGCCGCGGCGTTCTTCACACAGCGCCAGAACCGAACCCAGATATTCATCCGGGACCATGACCGATGCCTTGATCAGCGGCTCTTCGATGTAATCGATCTGCACCGGATCGGGCATGTCGACCGGGTTGTGCAGTTCCTTCATGGTGCCGTCTGTCCTGTAGACCTTGTAGACGACGCTTGGGCTGGTCGTGATCAGATCAAGATCGAACTCGCGCTCCAGCCGCTCCTGGACGATTTCCAGATGCAGCAGGCCGAGGAAGCCGCAACGGTAGCCGAAGCCGAGTGCGGCCGAGCTTTCCGCTTCATAATGGAAGCTGCCGTCATTCAGGTGCAGTTTGGCCAGCGCGTCGCGCAGGTCTTCGTATTCCGACGCATCGGTCGGGAACAGGCCGCAGAAAACAACCGGGATCGACGGCTTGAAGCCTGCCAGCGGTTTTGCGGTCTGCCGTTTGTCTTCGGTAATCGTGTCGCCGACCGAGGTATCGGCGACGGTTTTGATGGCCGCCGTCATGAAACCGACTTCGCCCGGTCCGAGATGATCAATGTTGATGGCTTTCGGCGTGAAGACGCCGACCTGTTCGACCTGATGCACCGACTGTTCCTGCATCAGTCGAAGCCGCATGCCCTTCTTGAGTGTGCCTTCATAAACCCGGACCAGGGTCATCACACCGAGATAGGTGTCATACCAACTGTCGACGAGAAGCGCCTTGAGGGGCGCTTTCGGGTCGCCCTTGGGCGGCGGAATGCGTTTGACGATCATTTCCAGAACGTCGGGAATGCCGAGACCGGTTTTTGCCGAAATCAGCAGCGCATCGGAGGTATCGAGGCCTATGACGTCTTCGATCTGTTCCTTGACCCGTTCCGGCTCGGCGGCCGGCAGATCGGCCTTGTTGAGGATCGGAATGATCTCGAGATCGTTATCAAGTGCCAGATAAACGTTGGCGAGGGTCTGGGCTTCGACGCCCTGGGTCGCATCGACGACCAGAAGGGCCCCTTCACAGGCCGCCAGCGAGCGGCTGACTTCATAGGAAAAATCGACGTGACCGGGGGTGTCGATCAGATTGAAGATATAGGTCTCGCCGTCATTGGCTTTGTAGGTGAGACGGACCGCCTGGGCCTTGATCGTGATGCCGCGCTCGCGCTCCAACTCCATGTTGTCGAGCACTTGTTCCTTCATTTCGCGCTGAGTCAAACCGCCGCACGTCTGAATCAGCCGGTCGGCAAGGGTGGACTTGCCGTGGTCGATGTGCGCGATGATCGCGAAATTGCGAATTCTTGAGGTATCAGTCATGGCGCGGCTATGTATCACCCGTTCACGGACATTTCCAACCCAATCGAACGATTACAGCTGGCCTAATTGCAACAATGCGAATTCTTGCTGGCGTTCGGCCAGAAGCTGGCGGTATTCGGCCGCATCGAAAACGTAGCCGCAAACCATGCAGCCGACGTGCGCCTGCTCGGCCAGCGGGTCGGATGCGCCTTCCAGCGTATTCTGTGCCTCGCCGCATGCGGGGCATCGCACCGGCAGGATGTCGGTTCTGAGAAGGGCTGCCTGGGAAAAGGATGGCATCAAGGCTCTCCGGTGACACCGCAGGCTTTGGACGCCGCTTTATAGGCTGCGGTAAAGCCGCTCAGCGAGAACGTGTCGACGGTTTTAGTGCCACGGCTGGACTCGCCTTCAATGATCAGGTCCTGGCCGCGAATCATCGCCTTGACCAGAGCAGAGTCATCATAGGCGAAAGCCAGGCCGCCATCAGGAAACATCGGGAAGCTGCCGGCGCCGATTTTTGCGGCGACTTTACTGTCCTTGCCGTAGCTGTAACCGGCTTCCAGGCTGACAAAGCCAAACATCTTGTCGCCGGGGCGATGTGAAACCAGCAAGAAAACGTCACCGCGACGGGTGTATTTTCCTTCCGACTTGCTCGGGATGCTGGCGGCGTAACAGACCTTGGCGCTGCCATCGGTTCGGGCGTGCGCTTCCCAATCCTGAAACTTGCCAAGAAAGTCTGCGGACGCATCGGTCACAACAAACTGAGCGAGAACAAGTGCCGGAAAAAGGGCAGTCAATAAACGGATTTGCTTCGTAATTTTCATAGACTACGTGATATACCGGACGCTGTTCATTCTGCAAGGGCCGATCTCATGTTCGGCGCGTTCTATAAAGGCAAAATACACATGTTTGACCCCCTTATCTGCGAAATAACCCGCGGCAGCATGGTCGAGAGCCGTCACCGGGTGCATGCGATGATCTGTGATGCGAGCGGACCGTTGCAGACCTGGGGTGACCCCGATCTGATGTTTTACCCGCGCTCGGCCATCAAGTTCATGCAAAGCCTGCCGTTACTGGAAAGCGGTGCGGCGGATGCCTATGGCGTCGCCACCGCCGAACTGGCGCTGGCCAGTGCGTCCCATTCCGGTACCGTCGAGCACGTTCAGGCCGTTGCCGCCTGGCTCAAGCGGCTCGGCCTTGGTGCGGACAATCTCGGCTGTGGCGCGCATCTGCCCTATAATACCGAAGCGGCCAATGATCTGATCCGCGCCGGTGCGGCGCCGACACGGCTGAACAACAACTGTTCGGGCAAGCACGCCGGGTTTCTGACCACGGCCCTGCATCTGCATGAGCCGATCGACAGCTATCTCGATACGGATCATCCCGTGCAGCGGCGCCTGTACGACATTCTGGAAACCCTCGGCGGTCAGAAGCTGGCCGATACAGGGCGCGGCCATGACGGTTGCGGCATACCGGTTTACGGCATGACGCTGCGGGCGCTGGCGACGGCAGTACAAAAAATGGCCGATCCCAGGGATCTGGGCGAGCTGCGGGGTGCCGCCGTTAAGCGGGTGCTTGCCGCAGTTACGGCGATGCCGTTCATGGTCGGCGGGCCGGGTCGCTTCGATACGGACGTCATGACGGCGCTCGGCGGCACGGTCGCCACCAAAGGCGGGGCCGAAGGCGTGCACATCGCCATTATTCCGGGCAAGGGCCTCGGCATCGCGCTCAAGGCAGAAGATGGTGAAAAGCGTGCTGCGGATATCGCCATGGGCTGGTTGCTGCAGCAAACGGGTATTATTGCGTCGGCTCAGGCGCAGAAACTGGTCAAGCATCTGCAGCCGACGATTTTCAATGCGGCGGGCGACGCCGTTGGCGTCATTCGTATCGCCGCATGAATATCGTCACGCGGCAGGGTGCTGCCTATTCGTTATAGGATTTTGGCGGCGGCTGGCGATATTGATGCGCGTCGGTACGGAATTTGGGGCCGCCGTGACCCTTGGGCTTGAGGGGCGTATTCGGGCCGCCGACGCGCAAGGGGCGGGGTGCAAACCGGCCCATCGACAAAACCCGGTCATACATCACGAGCGCACCGGCGATCCCGACGTTGATGCAGAACTTTGTCGGAATTTTTATGACGTGATCGCAACGCGCCAGCATTTCCGGTGACAATTCGCCCCGTTCCGGACCCAGAATGTATGCCGCCTGCGCCGGGTGGTGGAAGCTGGGAAGCTCTATTGAGTCATCCATCAGTTCGACGCCGACCAGTTTGCACGACTTGGGCAGAAGCATATGGTCGATATCAGGGAAGCCATAGAACGGCAGGTGCATCAGTGAATTCGAGGTGTCCGCCCGTTTGCCGAGCCTTTGCGTATAGGCAGCGCGCACGGTGAACACAAAACTTGCCTCGAAAGCATGTGCCGAACGAAACAGATTGCCGATATTCATCTCCTTGGAGATGCCCTCGACGCCGATACCGAAATAACCTCTCATGCCCGAGCTATAAACCCCAAGCCTTGGGTTGCCAATGTTTTGGTTTTAAGCTGCCCGCCAATATGAGAAGAGCATGCCTGAGACAGGCACGGACCAAAGGTTTCAAAAAGGAGTGATAGATGCGCGCAGTCGTTTGCAAAGACTTTGATGATGATCAGCCGCTGGGCGTCAGCGAACTGCCGTCGCCCGATCTGCCGGCCGGTTATGTGCGTATCGCGGTGCGCGCTGCCGGGGTCAATTTCGCCGACACCCTGATGGTCAAGGGGCGCTATCAGGTCAAACCGCCATTGCCGTTTGCACCGGGTCTCGAAGCCGCCGGCTACATCACCGAAGTCTCCAGCGACGTCACCGGCTTCAGTGTCGGTGACCGGGTCATGGCCACCGTTGAATACGGTGCCTATGCCGAGGAAGCCGTTGCCAAGGCCAGCGACACCTACGTCATTCCGGCCAGCATGACATTTGTCGAAGCCGCCGGCTTCCCGATTGTTTACGGCACCTCGCACATCGGACTGGTACACAAGCTGCGGGTTCAACCGGGCGAGACCCTGCTGGTACATGGTGCCGCCGGAGGTGTCGGTTTGACCGCTGTCGAGATCGGCAAGGCCTTGGGGGCACGGGTCATCGCCACGGCGGGGGGTGCCGACAAGCTCGCCATTGCAAAGCAATACGGTGCCGATGAGCTGATCGATTACCGGACCGAGGATATCCGCGAACGGGTCAAGGTGATGACCGACGGTCGCGGCGTCGATTGTGTTTACGATCCGGTCGGCGGGACCGCGTTCGATGCCAGTCTGCGGTCCATCGTGCAGGGTGGGCGCATTCTGGTGGTTGGCTTTGCCAGCGGCACGGTGCCGCAAATACCGGCGAATATTTTGTTGGTCAAAAACATCACCGTGATTGGTTATTACTGGGGTGCGCACCGTGTCCTTGATCCACAACTTGTTGCCGGCTCCTTCAAAGAACTGCTTGGCTGGTTCGAACAGGGAAAAATCAAACCGCATATCTCGCACATGTTCCCGATGCACGATGTCATGGCCGCCCACGAAACCTTGACCGCACGCAAGTCGACCGGGAAAGTTGTCATCATCACGCATGATGCGGCCGGTGATTCCTAAATAATGACTGACGAAGTCTGCTCGGGATCCGCTACGGAAGAGAGATCTGCATGAAAATAGGCACCAAACTGGCCATCTGTTTCATTGCTCTGGCGGTCCTGCCGCTGAGTGCGGCATCGGTCATGTATCTGCGCGGGACGGAGCAATTCGGCAAGGACATGGCCGAGCGCGGAAAATCGATGCTGACCGACCGGCTGACCCTTGATTTGCGGCGGGCCACCGAACTCGGGGCTGTCACGATAGAAGAAGCCCGTGACATCATTGTCGGCGAAGCCAAATTTCTGGCCGGCGATGTTGCCTCGCATCTTGTTCTCGATCCCGCCAAGAACCCTGCCCCAAGGGATGGACAGACATTTATCCTGCAGTCCGAAAGCAGCGCCGAGCCGACGCAGCAAAAACAGATCGATCTGCATCGCATGAGCGTGCACATTCCCGCAGACGCTGAGCGCGATCAGGTTGCCGATACCCTGAAGCGACTGGCCGGTTTGAACGAGGTGGTGCGGACAATTTATCTCCGGAACCGCACCTCCATCGATACCCTTTCGGTTACTCTGGAAAGCGGGCTGACGGTTTCATATCCGGGCGGTGCAAAAACCATTGTCAACGATCAGCGTGAAAAAAACTGGTATCTGTCGTCGCTGGAAACCGGCAAAACCGCATGGTTCAGTGCCGAAGATGCCGCTTCCGACCGAATTACTGTAGCGGCGCCGATACAGCTTTCAGATGGTCAGCGGGTCGGTGCGGTGAGTATTTCCATGCGGCTCGAAGCTTTGCTGATGCAGTCGATGGACGTCACACGACTGCCGCCCGAAGCATCGGCATATCTGATTTCCGTGCCCAATGATGCGCCGCTTTTGATGCCCGAGGAGGTCGCGGTGTACGAGCCAAAATCGGCGCGCTGGCGGGTGCTCGAAAAACCCCATGTCTTTACCCTGAACGGCAATGATGCATGGCTCAAGGTGGTCAGTGATATTCGAACCGGCGTGCCGGGACTTGAATATGTCGAACGGATGGATGCCCGGGAAGTGTGGTCGTTCGGGCCGATCGGCTCGACGGTGGATGCCGGCTATCACATCGCCGTTGTTTTCCCGGCCGAGATCATCGATGCCGCGCAGGTTCGCGCCGGGGAAATCGTTCAGGAATCCTACAAGGAACAGCTTCACAAGGCGATTGTCTTCGCGCTGATTGCCGGGCTGATTGCGGCTGTGCTGGCGTTGTTCGGGGCGAGGACGCTGACCCGGCCGATCCGCCGACTGCACGAGGCCGCATCGAAACTTGCCGGGGGCGATTTCAGTGCGCGGGTCGAAACCATCAGCAGTGACGAGATCGGTGATCTGGCGAAAGACTTCAACCGTATGGTGCCGTCCCTGGAAGAACAGCTCCGGGTGAAGCGTGATCTGATTGCGGCCAAGGAGATCCAGCAGCATCTGGTGCCCAAGGCGTCACCAAAAATCGACGGCTTCGATATTGCCGGTTCGACTTTGTATTGCGATGAGATCGGCGGCGATTATCTTGACTATATCGCCTTTGAAAACGGCAAGTATGCCGTGGTCCTCGGCGATGTCACCGGACACGGCGTTGGTGCCGCCCTGTTGATGGCAACGTCACGCGCTGTACTGCGCGCCAATGCCCCGCATCAGGAGACGGCCGATACAATACTGGGAGCCGCCAACCGGCAACTCAGCGCCGACAGTTCCGGCGGCCGGTCGCTGACGCTTTTCTATATGCAACTGAAGCCTGCCAGCAGGGATATTGACTGGATATCAGCCGGCCACGAACCGGCATTGATCTATGACCCCGTCCCGGATTCGTTCACGGCGCTTGAAGGTGTGGACATTCCGCTTGGCGTCGATGGCGACTGGGCCTTCAACAGTAAAATCGAAGAGCTTCCGAAAGGCGGTCTGCTGCTTGCCTTCACCGATGGTGTTCGTGAAGCGCTGAACGCCGATGGTCAACAGTACGGACTGGACAGACTGAAAGACGTTGTCCGTCGTTCCCACCAACAGGGAAGTCGTGCCGTGGTCGAAAACATATTTACGGATGTCAGGACATTTCGGGGCGCGGTATCGGCAAAGGACGATGTTTCAATCCTGGTCGTCAGGCCGACCTGATTGCCGGCTATGCAAACTTGTAATCGTTGGCGGTAACGGCACCGGTGACGTTTCGGGCATCATTGGAAAGCGGCAGCCGTAACGATGTGGTTTGCAGATGCACCCCTTTGACGGATTCCCATATGGTTCTGTGAAACATCGGTTTCCGGTTCTTGATCAGGATCGGGAACAAACGCGCATTCACAAAACCGTACCCCTGAATATTGTCCTGATAATAGTTTTTACCGGTTAGTTCCTGCCCCGCGGCCTCGGCCATCGCGGTGCCGAAGAAGCGATAAAAAAAATCAAGTGGCGGGCCGACGAAATCAACAACGGCCATGCGCGGGATCAGTCTTGGCGGCAACACTTCAAGTTTGTATTCGTTTTGCGCGGGGCCGATGCCCCCATTGCGCAGTTCGTCCCAATACAGAAAGGCAGCATAAATATCCAGTTCGACGACTTCGGACTGATCGATTTCAGCGCTTTCTATGACGCTGCCCAGTGAGTCATGCTTGTCTCTGAACATCCAAACTCAATCCATTGGAATAACGGGTTGAGGATGATACCACCCGCTCTCAAACAGTATGGGCTGTTTTTGCAATCAATCAACGCTCGCCGAAGCGAACTTCCCAAGCCGCAGGTTCTGGTCTATCAAAAGGTATTGAAATATTGGAGGCTTCCCATGCGTAAACTATCTCTGCGACTTGGCATTCTCGCCGTAGCCCTGATCGCCATTGGCGGCCTTGCTGCCTGCTCCCCGGAAGTCGGCTCCAAGAAGTGGTGCGAACAGATGAAAGAAAAGCCGAAAGGTGACTGGTCCGCCAACGAAGCCGCTGATTTCGCCAAGCACTGCGTTCTGTAAGGCCTTTCCCTGCCGGTTATTTCGGCTGGGTTTCGCGCAGATAGTACATCAGATCAAGCGGTGGCGGGTCGCTGGGCACCTGTGTCAGCAGGGCATGAACCTGGCCGCGATGATGTGTTGCATGATTGAACATGTGCGCCAGGATAACGCGGCGCTTGTCTGTGCCGTCGACGCCGACCAATGAGGAATACGTGATCGGCTGCTCCAGCTGGACGGCATCGAAACCGTCAGAGAAGCGGATGATGATGTCGTCTTCGGCGATTCGTTCACGGATATATGTTTCTCGATCTGGCGTGACGCTCTGATCCAGGCTTTTTGCAGGATAGGGTATGCCCTCGACGCGGCCGCGCCACAGCCTGTCGACCAGCAGCAAATGATTGAGGGCGCCATGAATCGAACCGAAGAATGCCGGCCGACTGGCCGTGTAGTCGGCTTCATCAAGTGCGGAGATGGCTTTGATCAGGCGCGCATTGGCCCATTTGTTGTAGCGCGCCATCATGCCTAGATGTTCCTGCATGGCCTTCAAGCCTCCCTTGTTATGCCTGATGCATCCTGCACGACTGGCAGGCCGCCTCAACAAAAAAAGAGCGGCCCTGTCCGGGACCGCTCTTCTGCACACGTTGCCGAGACCTGGATTAAGCGCGCCAGAACGGTTTTGCCGCTTCGCGCACTGCGTCTTCAGGGGACATGCCCATGTCATCGAGCAAGCGGGCATCCATGGTGTCCAGGGCGTTGCGCTGTTTCAGGCGCTTTTCCCAGACGACAAGCAGATCCACGGCGCGTTCGGGCATGGCGAAGACACCGATCAAGAGAGATCTGACTGGGTTGCGGCCTGCTGCACTGCTGTGCGGGGTGGCTCTGAGGATGCTGTTCATATGAATTCTCCTGTCTGTCACCAGCAGACCCATGCCTGCAGGTTTCGATGAGCCAATGGATAAAGGGAATTGGCTTTGCCGACAAACGACATTAATTATCAGTCGGATTAGAAAAAATAATATGAATGTTATGGGTATAATTAATATTTTTAATAATATCAATTGATTAAAGGTATTTTTATATTTTAGAGTAATTAATTGGCATAATTATAATGATGAAAAATTAACCCGGATGACCCGCCATTTGCCCTCATTGAACGCCCTCCGCGCTTTTGAATCCGCGGCGCGCCATCTCAGCTTCACGCGGGCGGCCGATGAGCTGCACGTGACCCAGGCGGCGATTTCCCATCAGGTCAAATCGCTTGAGGAACAAATCGGCCTGCAGCTGTTTCTGCGCCGTAACCGCCACCTTATCCTGACGGATGCCGGACAGACCCTGCTGCCGGATCTGATGGCCGCTTTCGACGCCATGGACACGGTTCTGGCCCGGGTCAAGCGGCGCGATCAGGCGGGGATTTTGACCATCGCCACGCTGGACAGTCTGGCGGCGACCTGGCTGATGCCGAGACTGGCGGTGTTCCGCAGTGAAAATCCCGACATCGATATCCGTCTGGCGACCTCCGATCTGGTCATTGATTACGACCGTGACGGGATCGATATCGGCATTCGCTACGGGCTTGGTAACTGGCCGGGATTGCGCTCTGAAGAGCTGATGGGGGACAGAATTTTCCCGGTCTGTTCGCCGGAGCTGCAGTCCCGCGGCACGGGCCTGAAGACTCCCGGCGATCTCCGGCATTTCCCGCTGATTCACGATGACATGCCCGAAGACTGGAAGATGTGGCTGAATGCCGCCGGTCTCAAGGATATCGATCCGACTCGCGGGACCGGCTACACCCATTCCAATCTGGTGATACAGGCGGCAATCAATGGTGAAGGCGTCGCTCTGGGGCGGGGTTTGCTGGTCGCCGATTCGATCGATGCCGGGAAACTGGTGGCACCCTTTGAACTGGCACTGATCACGCAATACCGTTATTACGTTGCCAGCACCGAAACCAATTATGACCGGCCGAAAGTGCGCGTTTTCAGAGAATGGCTGATGCGTGAAGCCAAAAAGACGTCATCGAAGCTGAGCAAAGTGCAGCGCCCGCAGGAGAACAAGACATGAGCAATCCGTTCATTATGGCCATCCGCAGCAATCCCGAACAATTTCTGGCCGAGCTGGATTGTGCCGAGTTGCGTGCCGTCAGCGAAGCCTGCGTGGCGCAGCTTGAAAAACGCGCCAAGGCCGGCGACCGTCAGGCGCCAGGTGCGCTGCAGGCGCTTTATCGTGCCGTCGCCAACATCGAGATTTAGTCAGGTCTGCAGGTCAGGGATATCCCGATAAAGCTCCAGCGCTTCCGGATTGGCCAGCGCTTCCTTGTTTTTGACGGCGCGCCCGTGCACCACATCGCGCACTGCCAGTTCGGTGATCTTGCCGGATTTTGTGCGCGGGATATCGCTGACGGCGACGATCTTGGCCGGCACATGGCGGGGTGTGCAGTTGTCGCGGACCTGCTTGCGTATCCGGGCTTGCAGATCGGCATCAAGGACAACGCCTTTTCTCAGGATGACGAACAGGATGACGCGGACGTCGTGATCCCAGTCCTGACCGATGACGATGCTTTCCTGAATTTCTTCAAGCTTTTCGACCTGCCGGTAAATTTCGGCGGTGCCGATCCGAACCCCGCCCGGATTGAGGGTCGCATCCGATCGGCCGTAAATGACGATGCCGTCGTGCTCGGTCAGGACGATGTAATCGCCGTGCGTCCAGATGCCCGGGAACATCTCGAAATAAGCCGCCTTGAAGCGGGCGTCGCCGGGATCGTTGAGGAAGCCCAGCGGCACCGTCGGGAACGGTCGGGTGCAGACAAGCTCGCCTTTCTCGCCACGGATCGGTCGGCCCTCGTCGTCGAAGACATCGACGGCCATGCCTAAAAAACGCATCTGGATTTCGCCGCGCCACACCGGACCGGTCGGATCACCGCCGCAGAAGCAGCCCATCAGATCGGTGCCGCCCGAGAACGAGACCAGATGGATATCCGGTTTGACCGCGTCATAGACATAATCGAAGCCTTCAGGGGCCAGTGGCGATCCGGTCGAGCACAAAAGCCGCACCGTGCTCAGATCATGGGTGTCGCGAGGTCTGAGGCCGGCCTTGGCCAGCGCATCGATGAATTTCGCAGACGTGCCGAACAGGGTCATGCGTTCCTGATCGGCAAAGCTGAACAGGGTTTCGCCGGTCGGGTAAAACGGCGATCCGTCATACAGCAGCAGGGTCGCGCCCCAGGCGATGTTGGTGACCAGCCAGTTCCACATCATCCAGCCGCAGGTAGTGAAAAAGAACACCCGGTCGCCCTTGTGGATATCGCAGTGCAGGGGCTGTTCGGAGGCATGCTTCAGCAGTGTGCCGCCCTGCGCGTGGATGATGCATTTCGGCGCCCCGGTGGTGCCGCTGGAAAACATGATGTACAGCGGATGATCGAACGGCAGTTGGCGGAAGGCAATCTTGCCGGGACGGTAGTCCCTGGTTGCATCGGCCAGCGTCAGGGCATTCGGCAGCGGCCCGACGTTGGCGTCTTCGTCGCCATAGGGAATCAGGATCGTTTTGACCAGGCTCGGCAGATGCGCAGCGATGTTCGCCGTCTTCTGGCGTACATCGTGGCGTTTGCCGTTGTACCAGTAGCCATCGGTGCAGAACAAAACCTTGGGCTCGATCTGACCGAAGCGGTCCAGCACGCCCTGTTCGCCGAAATCGGGTGAGGTCGAAGACCACACTGCACCCAGCGTATTGGCCGCCAGCATGGCGATGATGGTTTCCGGCATGTTCGGAAGATACCCGCAGACCCGGTCGCCGACGCCGACACCCAGCCCTTCAAGCATCTGCGCCATCAGCGAGACCTGATCGTAGACCTGGTCGAAGCTGAGCCGCCTGAGCACCTTGTTCTCACCGTTGAAAACCATCGCTTCGCCGTCGCCGCGGTTGCGCAGCAGATTTTCTGCGAAGTTGAGCCGGGCCTCCGGGAACCATTTTGCGCCCGGCATCTTGAAGGCATCATCAATAACGCGCGTGCCGCGCGTCTCGGCAATGATCCCGGCGTCGTCCCAGACCGAGGTCCAGAATTTCTCGATTTCCGTGACTGAAAACTGCCACAGCGCCTTGGTGTCGGGCAGCGATACGCCCCAGTCGACCTCAACGCGTTTGCGAAAAGCGGTCATGTTCGTGGCGTCGATCTGCGCCTGGCTCGGCTGCCAAAGGGGTGTATTCAAGACGTCCTCCACATTACGCACCGTCATTTATTGCGGTGCATTTGAATCCTGTTTGCCCAGGAACGCCCGGGCGCGGGTGCGATGGGCTTCCGTGACGTGGCCCGATACCGATCGCCACGCTGCCCAGAACACCGCCGCATCGTCGGTATAACCCAGCAATGCAATGAAATCGGGTAGCATATCAAAAGGCATGACGAAATAGGCAAGTGCGGCCATCAGTGTAACCCGGACCCGGGTCGGCGTTGCCGGATCGGTTGCACAATAGTAGGCGGCGATGGCTTCGTCGGTGAAGGGTATCCGCCCCAAAGTCCGGCGTGCCTTGGGGATAAAGCCTTCTTCGACAATCTGTTCGTTTTCTTCAGGGGTTCGGCTCACGTTGTCGCCCACCGTTTCTCTTGATAAACAGATGCTGGTCTATTTAACGGAGGATACGGTTATGGACGTCTCAGGTCACGCAGCGATCATCACCGGGGCGGCATCCGGGCTGGGTGCGGCAACGGCGCGGGCACTGGCGGCGGCGGGTGCCAAGGTTTCCCTGCTTGATCTCAACGCCGAGGATGCCGGTGCCCTGGCCGATGAAATCGGCGGTTTGGCCATCGGCTGCGACGTCACCAGCGCGGAAAGTGCCGAAGAAGCCGTTCATGCCGCCCGCAATGTGCATGGCCCGGCGCGGATCCTGATCAGTTGCGCCGGTATCGCGCCGCCCAAGAAAATCGTCGGCCGGGATGGTCCGCAACCGCTTGAAACTTTTGCCAGGGTCATTCAGGTCAATCTGATCGGCACCTTCAATCTGATGCGCCTGGCGGTTGCCGATATGCTGAACCAGGAGCCCCTGGAGACCGGCGAGCGCGGCGTCATCATCAACACCGCCTCGGTTGCCGCCTATGACGGGCAGATCGGCCAGACCGCCTACGCGGCATCAAAGGGGGGCGTTGCGGCGATGACCCTGCCGGCGGCGCGCGAACTGGCAAAAAGCGGGATCAGGGTTCTGGCGATAGCGCCGGGTATTTTCGGCACGCCGATGCTGTATGGCTTGCCCGAAGAGGTTCAGGTAGCACTGGGCGAAAGCGTGCCGTTTCCGTCGCGCCTGGGCGACCCGGCGGAATATGCCAAGCTGGCCATGCACATGATCGACAATGTCATGCTGAACGGTGAAGTGGTGCGTCTCGATGGGGCGCTCAGAATGGCACCGCAATGAGGCCTGGGCTCTGCCTGCTCGGTTTGTGCATGACGCTGATGGCGGCGGCATGGCCGGTGCAGGCGGAAGATACAGAGCATCTCTATGTCCCCCATAGCGTATTCGGCAGCAGCGATGCCCGGGTCAATGCCGATTCCAAGGTCTATCCGTGGACCGCAGTCGGACGCTTCAACAAAGCCGGGCGTGGTCATTGTACGGCGACCGTGGTGGCGCCCTGGATTATCGTCACGGCGGCACATTGTCTGATCAATCGTGCGACCGGCGGCTACATGCCGCCCGAGGATCTGCATTTTGTCGCCGGCTGGGACCGGGGCGAATATCTGTTCCACTCCGTGGCTAAAGAAATTCATCCGGCACCCAGGCATGACCCAAATCGCGCTGCGACCCTGCATGCCGTGGTCTACGACTGGGCGTTGATCATCCTGGAACAGGACCCAAGCCCGATCACCGGCGTCATCAGGCCGACGCTGTATAACGAGGACGTCTTCTTGCAGCTTCACAAGGCCAGAACGGTGTTCACACAGGCCGGTTACAGCGGCGATCGCGGGCAGGTTCTGACGGCGCATCCGGATTGCAAGATGTGGGGCTTCACCAAAGGCCTGATGATTGCCGAGCACGGCTGCCAGGCGGTGCCCGGTGACAGCGGCTCGCCGATTATCTTTTCCGATGGCAAGGAATACCGGCTGGCGGCAGTGCACTCATCGCATACCAAGAACCGGCTTGGCGGCAAGGGCTATGCCGTACCGACGGCGTCGTTCATGGGCGAGCTGGAAAAGCTGACAAAGAAAATGGCCCAAAATAAATAACTCGGACGTATTGCCAGACGTATTACCAGACGTATTATATGACAAAGAACCGCGTTTTTGACGGTTCAGCCGATTTCGGCCGCCACCTTGTTCATGAATTCGGCCAGAGCGATATCCAGCATGGTGACGCCGCCGGCGTCGTGCGTCGCCAGTGTAACCTCGACGGTACCGTAGACATTGAACCATTCCGGATGGTGGTCGATTTTTTCGGCCTTGAGAGCGACCCGGCTCATGAAGCCGAAGGCCTGATTGAAATTCCGGAATTTGAATGTCCGCTTGATGGCGTCGCGGCCATCAACCCAGGCCCAGCCGTCAAGCGCGGCGAGGGCGGTCAGGCGTTCCTGCTCGGATAAAATTTCGGTCATTGCTCCTCCTTTACGGCGGCATTTTCCGGCTGACCGTTTCAGACCGGTGCGACGCGACCGAGAAAATCGATCACGGCATCGGCGAAGATATCGTTGCGGTCACCGGCGACCATGTGCGCCGCGGATTTGACGTTGATGTATTCCGCATGCGGGCACTGTTTCAGAAAATCCTGTGCGCCTTCTTCCGACAGTACATTTGAAAGCGCACCACGGACCAGCAGCGTCGGCACATCAATCTTATAGGCGTTTTCGTGCAGCCTTGCCCGGTAAACATCCATCGGTGCCCGACCGCGGCGCCATGCCGGATCCCAATGCCAGCGGAAACGTCCGTCCTCGCCAAGCCGGACATTCTTGGCCAGACCGTCCAGATTGCGCGTCCGCGTGCGATGCGGCTGATAATTGGAAATGGCCTCGGCGACCTGCTCCAGACTGTCGAAGCCATCCGGGCATTGATCCATGAAGGCCTGAATCTGCTTGTGGCCGTCCTCTTCGATGCGGGGTGCCATGTCGACCAGTACCAGCGCCTTGGCCGCGACTTTCTTTTCGCCGATGGCGACCAGACTTGTGCCGCCGCCCATCGAGGCGCCGACCAGTACCGGGTTTGTCCCGCCCAAGGCTTCGGTCACAGCACGCAGATCATCGACCATGAAATCAACGCCGTAATTGGCAGGTTCTGCCCAGCCGGAATCGCCATGCCCGCGCGCATCGAAAGCGACCGCGTGGTAACCGGCGCTGCCCAGTGTTTCGCCGGTATTTTTCCAGGCATGGCGGGTCTGCCCGCCACCGTGCTGCAGGAACACCAGCGGCCCGGACGGATCGCCCCAGTGGTCACCGGCAATCTGCACGCCGTCTGCTGCCGTCCAGTAAGCCATGGGGGTTGGTGTGCCCGGAAGTTTCTTGCCTGCATTTCTCAACGGTACGCATCCTTCGTAAATTTCATGCCATCACCAAAAACGGCCGCTTCGCGGCCGCTGGTATTTCTTTGATCATGCAGATAAAACTCAACGGTGCAACCAGCGCCCGCGTGATAAGATATTGCGATCGGGCAAGCAGACAATGCCCGACGCAAACAAACCCGAGGAACCGGCTATTCATGACCACTGATCCCGTTGCACCACGCCCTGCATCCACGCTCATCCTGCTGCGCGAGACTGAGGTTCAGCCGTTGCAGACACTGATGGTGGTCCGCCATCAGGACATCAAGTTTGCCGGTGGCGCGATCGTTTTTCCCGGCGGACGGGTCGATGAATCAGACTTTGCTTTGGCGGATACCCGGGACGACGATCCGTTCAAGATTGCGGCGATTCGTGAAACCTTCGAGGAAAGCGGCATCCTGCTGGCCTATCATGCGGCATCAGGCGCGGCCGTCTCGCAGGCGGTCGCCGCCCGGGCACTGGCCAAGCACCGTGCCGCCGTCTGTAACGGTGCGTTGACATTCGCAGACATGCTGCACGAAAAGGGTCTGGTCGCCGCCACCGACCGCCTGGTGCCGTTTGCCCACTGGATCACCCCGCCGAGCCGGTCGAAACGGTTCGATACACATTTCTTTGTTGCGCGTTACGCCGAAGACCAGCATGCAGATCACGATGGTGGCGAGATTACCGAAGCGGTCTGGATATCCCCCTCCGATCTGGTGCGGGCGGCCAGGGACGGCCAGTACAAACTGGTCTTTGCTACGCGCATGAACGTCGAGCGGCTGGCCGCATTCACAACGGTCGAGCACGCCCTGGAAGAAATTCACGCCACACCGGTCGTCACGGTGCGACCGGAAACCATCGACACCCCTGAAGGGAAAAGGGTGCGCATCCCTGCGGCGGCGGGCTATGGCGGAGAGCTGTTTGTCTCCAACGATCCGTTGGCGATCTAGGCGCGCCGTTCGAACCGCTCACCGCGGTCGGCACCCGCTTCAAAGCGCAGCAAACGGGTCAGGTCGCGGATACCGGGCAGTTCATCCAGATTTTGAATGGCATGTCCCAGCGTGTCGATATCGGCGTCGGCGAGAAAGCCCTGGCAGCAATCCATGAATTTGGCGTCGCGTTCACGATCATTGAGCGGATTGCCGGCATCGCCTTTCGGCAGTTCCTGACGGTCGTTGAAAATGCGGCCGTCTTGCAGCGTGATGGTGACGATGCTGGGGATCAGGCCGTCCTCGCCGGTGCCGTCTTCCAGATCGTGCTTGCGCATGACGATGCGTTCGAACAACGAACGGATATCGGTGCGGCCGACGGCGGTCGGGGTGAAATCGAACAGCCGGACGGTGCCGTACCTGAGTGCCACGGCGACACAGTACTGCATCGAAAACCGCGCTTCGAATTCTGTGGTCGGATTGGAATAGCGCAAATTCTGCATGTGCCCGGCGCGCACCTGCACGTCGACATTGGCGACATCGTCGGCTGTGAAATTGTGTTCCTCCATAAGCCGCAGCACACAGTCGAGGGCGCGGTGTGTCGCCGCACAGCAGGGGAAGCGTTTGACCGTGAGGCCCTGACGCTCGATCGCCAGCGGCCCGCCCAAAACGTCGAATGCCGCGTCCCAGCCGGGGGCGTCCGTGCCGCCATACAACTGCATCATGCCCATCGGCCCTTCGAGCGCATTGACGCGGCCTTCAACCCCGGCAGCGGCGAGTTTTGCCGCTTCGATGGCGTTCTTGGCGGCAAGGCCGGCATGCAGCGGTTTGGCCATGGAGCCAAACTGCACCTTGGTGCCGGCGCAAGACGAAAACGCCAGGTTCATGGCATGCGCAGTGCAGGTCTGGTCCAGTTTCATCAGCCGCGCACAGGCGCCTGCGGTGCCAATCACGCCCAGTGTTGATGTCGCGTGCCAGCCCTGCTCGTAGTGGGCGCGGTTGAGCGCCTTGCCGAGCGCGCCGTGCAGTTCCAGCCCGACGATATAGGCATCGACGATGTCGGTGCCGCTGGCGCCAAGCTCGTCGCCGAGCGCGAACAACGCCGGCACCAGTACGGCGCTGGCATGGGTGATGGCTTCAAGAAAGGTATCGTCGAAATCCAGCGCATGTGCCGCCATACCGTTGGCCAGTGCGGCATAGGGGGACGAGGTCTGCGCCAGTCTGCCGGTGATCACCGAGCGCCCGTCGCCGAGGCCGTTGATCGCATTGCGGACCCGGGCGGCACCTTCATCGCCGGCGCCGGCGATCATGCAGCCGACAACGTCCTGAATGGCATGCTTGGCGGCACGGCGGGCAGCGGGTGTGTGCGCAGGGGCTACCGTGGTTGCCCATTGAGCCAGGCGTTCCGTGACGTACATATCGTGTCCTCCCGTTAAGCGGTGCCGGATCTGCGTGACGTTTTCAGACCAAAGCCCAGTCTAGTACGATTTCGGCATGCCCAGTATATGCTGTCCGACGTAGCCGAGAATCAAATTTGTCGAGATCGGCGCTGTGCGCGACAGCCGCGTTTCCCGCCATTTGCGTTCGATGTCGTATTCCCGTGCAAAGGCAAAGCCGCCATGCGTCGAGAAACACGCCTCGGCGCATTGCCATGAAGCTTCTGCGGCAAGCAGTCGTGCCATGTTGGCTTCGCCGCCGCAGGCCAGACCGGCATCGAACATGGCGCAGGCCTTGCGCACCATCAGATCGGCGGCTTCGAGTTGCGCATGACCCTGCGCAATCGGAAACTGGATGCCCTGGTTCTGGCCGATCGGACGATTGAAGACGATCCGCTCGTTGGCGTAATTGACGGCCTTCTCGACGAAATATCGACCGCTGCCGATGGACTCCGCCGCCGTCAGGCAACGCTCGGCATTCATGCCATCAAGAATGTAGCGAAAGCCACGACCCTCTTCGCCGATCAGTGATGAGGCCGGGATCGGTACGTTGTCGAAGAACACTTCGCAGGTGTTGTGGTTGATCATCGCATCAATCGGCGTGATCGTGCAGCCGTGCTTTTGCGCCACGTTGAGATCGATCAGAAATGTCGAGATGCCGTGGGTTTTTTTCTCGACCTTATCGGCCGGCGTGGTGCGGGCCAAAAGCAGCATCAGATCGGAATGCTGGGCGCGGCTAGTCCATACCTTCTGTCCGTTGACGACATAACCGTCGGCGGTCTTGTCGGCGCGGGTCTTGATCTGCGTGGTGTCGGACCCGGTCGTCGGTTCGGTGACGCCGAACGCCTGCAGGCGCAACGCACCACTGGCGATTTTCGGCAGGAAGTACGCTTTCTGCTCCGGGCTGCCGTGGCGCAGGATTGTACCCATGGTGTACATCTGCGCGTGACCGGCGGCGGCAGCGCAGCCCATGCGGTTGATGGTCTCGAGGATCACGGCGCCACCACGGATCGGCAGTCCGGCACCACCGAATTCCTCGGGGATCAGAGCGGCGAGGTAGCCCGCTTCGGTCAGCGCCTTGATGAACGCCGTCGGATAGCTGCCGGACGGTGGCTGCTTCTCAAGGTCACGCCAATAGTCCCCCGGAAAATCGGCGCACAGCTTGGCGACCTGTTCCCGGATTTCCGGATAATCTTCTTCCAGCGACATCGATAATTCGGATGCAGTCACGCTTTTTCCCTCGGGTTTTTTTGTGGTTAAGATCAGGCGGCAGACGCTGCGACAAATCCTTTAGGGGCGCCGGCCATGACGTAGGTGCCGTGTACCGGCTCGCCCTTCAGTTGCCGTTCCATGATGACCCGCGCTTCGAGCAGGCCCTCAAGATCGACACCGGTGGCAAGCCCCATGGCTTCCAGCATGAAGACCAGATCCTCGGTGACGATATTGCCGCTGGCACCCGGCGCATAAGGACAACCGCCGAGACCGGCCAGCGAGGAATCAAACTCGCGGATCCCGGCGTCCAGTGCCGCGAACACATTGGCCAGCCCAAGCCCCCGGGTGTCATGGAAGTGCGCACCGACCGCGACCTTGTCGCCGATCGTATCGAACAGTTCCGAGAACAATTCCCGGACCTGCTGCGGGTTGGCATAGCCGACGGTGTCGGCGACGCTGAGGCGATCAGCCCCGCGTGCCAAAAGCCCCTCGGCAACGCGCATCACATCGGCGACCGCGACCGGGCCGGAGATGGTGCAGCCGAACGCCGTCGCCATGCCGCCGGATATCACGGTGTCCTTGTATTCCGGATGGGCGTCACGATGTGCGACGATCTTCTCGAACTCGTCGAGCGATTCCTGAACCGAGCGGCGGATGTTGGCCTGATTGTGTGCTTCGGATACCGACATCACGACGCCGACCTGATGTACACCGGCGGCCATGGCATTTTCCGCACCGCGCAGGTTGGGCACCAGCGCGGCGACGGTGAGGCCGGGAATTTCAATCGACTGGCGGACCACCTCGGCGGTATCGGCGAGCTGCGGCAGCAGCTTTGGCGGCACGAACGAGCCGACCTGAATCTGCGGCACGCCGGCCGCCGCTTCGCGGCGTATCCATTCCATTTTGCCTTCGGTCGAAAAGATCGTCTGAATGCTTTGCAGACCGTCGCGGGTGCCGACCTCATGGATCAGTACGTCAATATTGTCTCTCATGGCTATGGTCCTTATTCCCCAGTGAAATTGGCTTTGCGTTTTTCGTTGAAGGCGAGCACGCCTTCGAGGCGGTCCTTGGTGCCGACGAGGCGGTTATAGGCTTCCAGCTCGAACTGGTAGCCGGTCGCCCGGTCGACCTGTGAGGCGACGCTGACCGAGCGTTTGGCGCGCATGATCGATTGCGGCGCATTGGCGGCGATTTTGCGGGCCGTCACGAGCGTTTCTTCGATCAGGTTTTCCGGCGCACAGACCTTGTTGACCAGGCCCCATGCGTAAGCGTCCTCGGCGGTAAACGGCGATCCGGTAAAGATGATTTCCTTGGCCCGCCGTTCACCGACCGCGTGCGGCAAGTTCTGCGTGCCCATGGCGCCCGGCATGATGCCCAGCGTGACCTCGGTCAGGGCGAAGCGCGCCGTGCTCGAGGCATAGACAAAATCCGTATTCAGCGCCGTTTCGCAGCCACCGCCATAGGCGGCACCGTTGACCGCGGCAATCACCGGCACCGGGCAGTTGCGCACCGCCATCACACCCTGTTCATAGACGGCGTGCTGATAGCGCCACTGTGCATCGGTCATACCGTTGCGCTCCTTGAGATCGCCACCGGCACAGAAAGCCTTGCTGCCGCGACCGGTCAGAATGACGCAGCGCACGCCTTCAGTATCGGTATAAAGGCTTTCGAAGATTTCCTTCTGCTCGAGACCCATCCTGGTGTTCTTGGCATTGGCCACTTCCGGGCGGTTCATGATGACCATCAGGATGTGGTCGTCGATCCGTTCAACCGCATAAGTCTCGTAATCGGTGCGCAACATTATATGTCTAGCCCTTACCCTTGATTTCATCGTTGTGTTGGCCCAGTGCCGGCGCATAGCGCGTCAGCGGCGGGCGCTGGCCGTCGAAGCTGAGCGGCATCCCCATCAACGGCGTGCCGCCTTCCAGACTCTGGATGATGCCGAGCGCCTGTGTCTGCGGATCTGCCATCATTTCCAGCACCTGCTGCACCGGGGCCGTCGGAATGCCGGCGGCTTCCAGGGCTTGCTGCCAGTGCGCGCGGGGCTCGGCCACCATGATCGGCTCAATCAGGGCATTCAGCGCCGGCAGGTTAGCGTAGCGGTTCTGGTTGGTGTTGAACCTCGGATCGGCGGGCCATTCCGGATGGCCGAGGACCTTCGACAGTTTGCCGAACAGGTTGTCGTTTGGCGCCGCGACCACCAGATGGCCGTCTGAACAGGCATAAGCCTGATAAGGCGCCATGCCGCGGGCACCGGAACCCTGACGCTCAGGATTGCGGCCGTCGACGGCGGTCGAGGCAACCGAGTTGGTCATCCAGGCGACGGCGGTCTCGTACAGAGACGAGTCGACGATACAGCCTTTGCCGGTATCGTCGCGGTGCTTGAGGGCGGCCAGAATGCCGACCGCCGACCACAGCCCTGTGCCCATGTCGACGATCGAGGTGCCGACGCGGATCGGCGGGCGGCCTTCCTCGCCGGTGATGCCCATGATGCCTCCGTAAGCCTGCATCAGCGGATCGTAGCCGGGATGGTTTTTGAGTGGTCCGGCATTGCCGAAAGCGCCCATGTTGCAATAGATCAGACGCGGGTTGACCTTGGTCATGCTGACGCCATCGAGGCCGTGCTTGTCGACCCCGCCCGGGCGCATGTTCTGTAAAACGACATCGACTTCGGTAGTGCAGAAAGTGCGCAGCCAGTCGCGTTCTTCAGCGCTCGACATGTCGATGGTGATGCCGCGTTTGTCGCGGTTGAGGGCGTGAAAATAAGACGAGATGCCGTCCGGGAACATCCGTCCCCATTGCCGGGCGTCGTCACCGCTGACGGGTTTTTCGACTTTGACCACATCGGCGCCAAGACCGCCGAGAATCCATGCGGCATAGGGCGCTGCGACGCTGGTACCGATTTCAACAACACGAATTCCAGCCAGAGGCTGGTTGACGGCGACGTTTTTTGTCATTGGTTTTGTTTCCTCCGGAACAGGATATTCATATGCCTGTCGGCGAATTGCAAATTCGTTGCTTCGCATTCCGCCAATGCAATGAAAATTGTGCTGATCGCTCAATATATTCTGCGGACGACAGAAATTTGGGAACGCCCTGTCCGGCGGTGAATACCAGAATGGGATGAATGCCGGGGTAGGATGAATGCCGGAGTAGTAAGACGGCGCGTTGAGCGCAGAGGCTTTGAATATGAGGCGCCGACAAAAACAAAAAGGCTGGCGAAGTGTTCGCCAACCCTTGAAATTATTGGTGGAGCCAGACGGAATCGAACCGACGACCTCTACAATGCCATTGTAGCGCTCTCCCAACTGAGCTATGGCCCCACAGGGTTCGCCGAAGATTAGCCGGTTTGGGAACCGGCCTTGTTGCGAACGCGCCGGAACATACGAACGGGGTTCCGGCCTATCAAGCGAAAAATGATGATGTGCCGGTTATACCGGCTTTGGCAGCAAAAAAATTGGCGTTATCAGAGCTGCCCGGTTTCAGTGAACCTCGTCGTCATCAATTTCAATGTGCTCTTTCACTTCGGCGACATCGTCTTCTTCTTCAAGATCGGACGTGTCTTCGATCAGATCCTCATCGTCATCGTCAACCAGATCAATCTCGTCGTCATCGGCCAGAAGATCTTCGTCTTCGTCATCGTCAAGTTCGTCGACGACCGGGACCACTTTCTTCGGCTTCGGCGGTTCAGCAGCCTGACGCCGTGGTTTGAGAACCGGTTGCGCCTCGACCCTGGTTTCGCATTTGGGGCAGATCGCAGGATCTTTGTTCAAGTCATAAAAGCGCGCACCACAACTCGGGCACGACAGCTTTTTTCCCAATTCTGTTTTCACCACGGCTTAACTCCTGAGGATCAAAAAGGTCACATTAACCGCGCATTTGCCATGATCCTTGTCGCCTGTCAAAGTCTAAAATCATCGAATGCCACAGGATTTGTCCCGGGGGTCTAATCGATGCTTGGTAAGACGCCTGCTGGCGGTGTATGACACCCCTGCAAACCGTTCATAATCCAGAGGATATCAACCGTGCCTGCGCTCAGTGCCTACCCTGTTTCCGGACTTAACGGGACCGTTCGCGTCCCCGGCGACAAATCGGTCTCGCACCGCTCATTGATGCTGGCCGCACTGGCGGTCGGGGTGACCCGGATCGAAGGCCTTCTTGAAGGCGACGACGTGCTGGCGACCGCTGCCGCCATGCGCGCCCTCGGCGCCGACGTCAACCGGCATGATGACGGCAGCTGGACCGTTGCCGGCCGCGGCGTCGGCGGGCTGGTCGAGCCGTCATCGGTGATCGACATGGGCAATGCCGGCACCGGCGTGCGGTTGCTGATGGGCCTGGTGGCGACGCATCCGATCACCTGCACGTTTACCGGCGATGCATCCTTGTCGCGCCGCCCGATGGAACGCGTGATGACGCCGCTCAGGCGCTTTGGCACCACGTTCACGGCCCGCGAAGGCGGTTTGCTGCCGATTACCGTCAAGGGTGCCGCCAATCCCGTTCCGATCCGCGCGGAAATGACGGTGCCTTCGGCACAGGTCAAATCCGCGGTTTTGCTGGCCGGCCTCAACACGCCGGGTGAAACCTCGGTGATCGAGAAGGAAGCGACCCGCGATCACACCGAAAACATGCTGCGCCATTTTGGCGCCGAGATCGTCACCGAACCGAACCCCGGCGGCGGCGTGCTGATTCGCCTCAGCGGTCAGCCTGAGCTGACGGCAACGGATATTATTGTGCCGGCGGACATTTCCTCGGCCGCTTTCCCGATTGTTGCGGCCCTAATAACACCGGGCAGTGACGTGACCATCAGCGCCGTCGGCCTCAATCCGCTACGCGCCGGCCTGATTGAAACCCTCAAGGGCATGGGGGCCGATCTCGTGATCGAAAACATGCGCACCGAGGGCGGCGAGCCGGTCGGCGATATCCGGGTCAGAACCAGCCGTCTCAAGGGGATTAATGTCCCGGCGGCACGCGCACCCTCGATGATCGATGAATATCCGGTGCTCTCGGTGGCTGCGGCCTTTGCCGGCGGGACAACGCGGATGACCGGTCTGGCCGAACTCAGGGTCAAGGAATCCGATCGCCTGGCGGCGATGGTCAAGGGTTTGACGGCTTGTGGCGTGACCGTGCGCTCGGGCGAAGACTGGATGGAAGTCGACGGCTCCGATCGGGCGCCAAAGGGCGGTTGCATGATCGACGTCGATCTTGATCACCGGATTGCCATGAGTTTCCTGGTGCTGGGAAATGCCGCCGAAAAACCGGTAGCCATTGACGACGCGGCTGCGATTGCGACAAGCTTCCCTGGATTTGCCGGTTTGATGAACGCAATCGGCGCCGATATCAGGGAGGAACAGGCATGATCATCGCCATCGACGGCCCGGCAGCGGCGGGCAAGGGTACGCTGGCCCGGAACATAGCCAAGGCGTTTGATTTTGCCTATCTGGATACCGGGTCCCTGTACCGGGCAACGGCCAAAAAAGTCCTCGACAAGGCGATTGACCCGGATGATGCGCAGGCCTGTACCGTGGTGGCTTTGACATTACAGCCCGACGACATCACCATTGACGGGCTCAGGACCGAACAGGTCGGCCAGGCGGCGTCCAAAATATCGGTTATCCCGGACGTTCGGTCGGCTTTACTGCGTTTTCAGCGCGACTTTGCAGCCACACCGCCGGGCGGCAAGGCGGGTGCGGTTTTGGACGGTCGTGACGTCGGTACGGTGGTCTGTCCGGGCGCAGATGTGAAGTTTTTTATCACCGCCTCCTCCGAGGTGCGCGCCGAAAGACGCTTTAAAGAGTTGCGTGATGCGGGTGAGAACGCTATATACGCGCGCGTTTTAGCGGAGATGAGGGAACGCGACGAACGGGATACGACCCGTGCCGTGGCTCCCCTGAAGCCGGCCGACGATGCGACGGTCATCGATACTTCCGGGCTGGATGCCGATCAGGTGTTCGAACAGGCCCGCAGTATTGTCGCCGCGAAAAGGCCATAAGCATTTCCCAATAGACCAGAACCGTCCGTCAAGGGCGGCATCTTAACCGTCCAGCGGACACAAATGTCCTATGGGCTTATGTTGCATGAAGACCGCCGGAACCAACCGGTTGGCCGGAAAGAAATGAAATGAAGGATTGAAATATAATGGCTAGCTCCACTGCCTCTTCAGAGGCCCCCAAAATGAATGAAGATTTTGCCGCCATGCTGGATGAACAGCTCGGCGCAGAAGACGAAGGCTTCGAAGGCCGCGTCCTTAAAGGCACCGTTATTGCCATCGACGGGGATTCCGTCGTGGTTGACGTGGGCCTCAAATCAGAAGGCCGCGTACCGGTTAAGGAATTTGGTATTCCTGGCCGTGAACTGACCATCAAGGCAGGTGACGAAGTCGACGTGTTTGTCGAACGTTACGAAGACCGTGATGGCGTTATTCGCCTCAGCCGCGAAAAAGCCCGCCGCGAAGAAGCATGGGCCGAACTGGAAAAGGCATTTGCCAAGGCCGAACGCGTCAACGGCGTTATTTTCGGCCGCGTCAAAGGCGGTTTCATCGTCGATCTTTCCGGTGCCGTGGCATTCCTGCCGGGCAGCCAGGTCGACATCCGTCCGGTCCGCGACATTTCACCGTTGATGGGCAACCCGCAGCCGTTCCAGATCCTGAAAATGGATCAGGCGCGCAACAACATCGTCGTGTCGCGTCGTGCGGTTCTCGAAGAAACCCGTTCCGAAGCACGCTCCGAACTGATGCAGAATCTGGTCGAAGGTCAGGTTCTCGATGGCGTTGTCAAAAACATCACCGATTACGGCGCATTCGTCGATCTGGGTGGCGTCGATGGCCTGCTGCATGTCACCGACATTGCATGGAAGCGCATCAATCACCCGTCGGAAGCCCTGCAGGTCGGCGAGACCGTGAAGGTTCAGGTTATCCGCTTCAATTCCGAGACGCAGCGTATCTCGCTCGGCATGAAGCAGCTGGAAGCCGATCCGTGGGAAGGCATCGCCGGCAAATACCCGGTTGGCGCCAAGCTCAAGGGCCGCGTAACCAACATCACCGATTACGGCGCATTTGTTGAGCTGGAAGCCGGCGTTGAAGGTCTCGTCCACGTTTCCGAAATGAGCTGGACCAAGAAAAACGTGCATCCGGGCAAAATCGTCTCCACCTCGCAAGAGGTTGAAGTCATGGTGCTCGACACGGATTCCGACAAACGTCGTATTTCGCTGGGTCTCAAGCAGTGCATGGAAAACCCATGGGCTGATTTCCTGACCAAGTTCCCGGTCGGCAGTGACGTCGAAGGCGAAGTCCGCAATATCACCGAGTTCGGTCTGTTCATCGGGCTGGATGGCGATATCGACGGTATGGCGCATCTTTCCGACCTCAGCTGGGAAAAAACCGGCGAGGAAGCCCTCAGCGACTACACCAAGGGCGACATGGTCAAAGCCAAGATCCTCGATGTTGATGTTGAGAAAGAGCGTATTTCGCTCGGCATCAAACAGCTCAGCGAAGATCCGATCGGCGGCGCACTCGACGGCATCAAAAAGGGTGCGGTCGTGACCTGTACGGTTACGCAAATCCAGGACGGTGGTATCGAAGTCATGGTCAATGACTCGGTGCCTGGATTTATCCGTAAAGCCGATCTGTCTAGGGATCGTTCCGAACAGCGCCCTGACCGTTTTGCTGCTGGCGAAAAAGTCGACGCGAAGATCACTCAGGTTGATAAATCGAGCCGTCGCCTGACGCTCTCGATCAAGGCCCGTGAAGTCGATGACGAAAAGAAAGCCATGCAGGAATACGGTTCAACCGATTCCGGCGCAACACTTGGCGACATTCTGGGTGCGGCTTTGGCCGGCAACCAGGATGCATCTGATGCCGACAAGCCGAAGAAGGCACCTGCCAAGAAGAAGGCAGCAAAGGCTGATGACGAAGCCGGTGGCGACGACGCATCGGCAGAATAATCCGAATATGGGGCGGGCGGCATGATTGCCGCCCGTTACCGTTTCGGTTCTTCGGGAGTAATTTATGATGAGTTCAGGGCTCGATAGCGACGCGCTGCTCGCGCTCCGAAGATTACGGCGTCATCTGACGGTTTGGCGTCTGCTGGCCATGGTCGGCTTTTCTCTCGCGTTATTTGTAATATTTCATGACACCTACGCCTTGCGCGAAGATGATCATGTCGCACGGGTCAATGTTGAGGGCGTGATCACCAAGGATCGCAATTTCCTCGATATGCTCGATGACCTTGCCAAGGACAAAACCGTCAAGGCCGTCATTATTGAAATTTCCAGCCCCGGCGGCACGTTCACCGGTGGCGATGCCATGTATACGGCCATTCGTCAGCTCGCCGGATCCAAGCCGGTGGTCGCCGTCATGGGCGGCATGGCGACCAGCGGCGCCTATATGGCGGCGATTGCCGCAGATCGCATTTATGCCGGGTACGGCACCATTACCGCTTCAATCGGCGTGATCATGCAGTCTGCCGACGTTACCGGTTTGATGGACAAAATCGGCGTCAAGCCGGAGATCATCAAAAGCGGCGCCGTCAAGGCATCGCCCAATCCGACCGAACCGCTGAGCCCGGCTGCGCGGAGCCAGCTGCAGGGGATCATTGATGCGCTGCACCTTCAGTTTATGGAAATGGTCGCCGAGCGTCGCCATTTGACCGTTGCTGATGTGCGTGAGCGGACCGGCGACGGGCGCATCATGCTCGGTTCGATGGCCGTCAAAGCAGGGCTTGTCGATGCCATCGGCGATGTCAATTCGGCCCGCGCCTGGCTTGCCGCAGAGCGCAGTATTTCTGCAGAACTGCCGATGTACGACTGGGAACCGCAGGATCCGGCGCCTTGGTGGCGCCAGGGCGTGTCATCCATGGCATCGGCATTTTTTGGAAATTCACTTTTGTCTGAACGACTTAGACTTGACGGCATACAAGCCCTTTGGCACCCTTCTCTGGGTGGCGAGCGCTAAGGGTGCTTTGTCGCGTATCTAGGAGAGGTGCAGGGTATGACGAAGTCTGAGCTTATCGCGAAATTGGCAGCGGACAATCCGCGCCTGTACCACCGCGAAGTGGAACGGATCGTCTCGACGATCTTCGAAGAAATCACCACGGCATTATCGCGCGGCGACCGGGTCGAGCTTCGAGGCTTCGGGGCTTTTTCCGTAAAGGCGAGACCATCGCGGGTCGGTCGTAATCCACGTACCGGCACTTCGGTCAGCGTTGATGAGAAATTCATCCCGTATTTCAAAACCGGCAAGCAACTCCGCGAAAGACTGAACGGCGGCCAATAAACGGCAGCGCCACGTCGGCGCAAAAAGGCCAGCGTTTTTGAAGGGTTAAGCATGACGCGCATTTTGTCCTGGGTCATCATGGTGCCATTTGCCTTGGTGGTGATCGTGTTCTCAGCGGTCAACCGGGATCTGGTCACTCTTAACCTGTGGCCGTTGCCGAATGAAATCACCGTTCCGGTTTTCACGCTTGTGCTGGCAGTGTTCATTTTCGGTTTTCTTTTCGGCGCCATCGTCGCCTGGATATCGGCCTCGAGCCAGCGCCGGCGCGCCCGCAATGCGTTGTGGCGGGCCGAGACATCGGAACGGGAATTGCGTTCTCTGAATAACAAGTTGCAGGAGCGCGAGCAGGAACTGCAGGCGGTTAAAGAGCAGCCCGTCCCCGGCGCAAGGTCACTGCCGGCATCCTCAAGCGGGCAGTAAGCGCCCGGGGATGAAATTTTTCACAGCCGATGACATGATGCTCGGGTTGCCGTATGCGGCCCTGGTCGATGCCTTGGACGAAGCGTTCAAGGGCGGCTTCACTGTGCCGGTCAGGGCGCATCACAGCGTCTCTGTTCCGGGCGGTCAGGATTCCACGATCCTGCTGATGCCGGCATGGTCCGATGATGGCTACATCGGCGTCAAAACGGTCATTGTCGCCCCGGAAAACGCCGGCAGGGACCTGCCGGCGGTGCAGGCGACCTACCAGTTGTTTGATCGTGACACCGGCCGGCCGCTGGCTTTGATGGATGGTCCCGAGCTGACGGCAAGGCGTACCGCCTGTGCATCGGCACTGGCGGCCCGCTATCTGGCGCCGCCGGATGCGAGCAAGTTTTTGATGATCGGAACCGGTGTGCTGGCGCAGCATCTGCCGCTGGCGCATGCCGCGGTCCGGCCGATCACGGCGGTTCGGGTGTGGGGCCGTAGCTTTGAGAATGCAAAAAAAATTGCGGCGGCGCTTCGCGCCGCAGGTCTCGAAGCCGAAGCGACAGATGATCTCCAGTCATCGGTTCACTGGGCCGATATTGTTTCTTCGGCAACGCTGGCCAAGCAGCCGATCATCAACGGCGACTGGCTCAGGCCCGGTCAGCACCTTGATCTTGTCGGCGCATTTCGCCCCGACATGCGCGAGGCCGACGATACGGTCATTAAGCGCGCCCGGATTTTCTGTGACACCCGTGGCGGTGCCATGAAAGAAGCCGGTGATTTATCCGATCCTCTGGCCCGCGGTGTCATCAAGGCCGATGACGTTTTGGCGGATCTGTTTGATCTCGCCTCCGGCAGCTTCAGTTTCAAGCGGGCCGGCGACGACATCACGCTGTTCAAATCCGCCGGCACGGCAATCGAGGATCTGGCGGCGGCGATGCTTGCCTACAGATACGAAGCGGATTAAGAAGTCGTCCTTATGAGCCTATCACCGACAGATCGCATCTATGTTGCCCTGGATACACCCGACCTCGGGAAAGCGGTTTCGCTTGCGAAAATGCTGGCCGGTCATGTCGGCGGCGTGAAGCTCGGCATGGAATTTTTTTATGCCAACGGTCCTGAAGGGGCGCGTGCCATCTCGGAAGTCGGCATGCCGTTGTTTCTTGACCTCAAATTTCACGACATCCCGAACACCGTGGCCGGGGCCGTCCGCTCGACGCTGGCCCTGAAGCCAGCCATTCTCAACGTCCATGCCCAGGGTGGCCCGTCAATGATGCGGGCCGCACAGGCGGCGCTTGATGAGGCGGGCAGCCCGAATACGCTGCTGATCGCGGTGACGGTGCTGACGTCGCTCAGTGACGAGGATCTCGGCGAAACAGGCTATGCTCTCAATGCCGGTGATCTGGTCACACGGCTCGCCAGACTGACACAGTCGTGCGGGCTGGGCGGGGTGGTCTGCAGCCCCCGCGAGATCAAGGCGATCCGTGCCGCCTGCGGCCCTGATTTCAAGCTGATTGTCCCCGGTATCCGTCCCGTCTGGTCCGAGGCCGGTGATCAGAAGCGGATTACGACCCCGGCTCAGGCCATTCAAGACGGTGCCGATTACATCGTCATCGGCCGCCCGATCACCGGTGCCGCCGACCCGCTCGACGCTGCCCGGTGCATTGCCGAAGAACTGGCCGGGTTGTAAACCAACCCCCGCCAGCCCCGCGAAAGCGGCGCCAGGCACCAAAATTTTCTTTTTCCGGGATCCCTATTATGCAGGCATGACGGTTTTGTCGTTGCCGGAGGACTTGACGGTTCCGGTCCGGAAAGGGACATTCCCGGGGATTGGAGAGAATGATGAGTGCCATCGTCAAAATTTGCGGGCTTCGCCAAGCCGAACACGTCGACGCTGCTGTCGCGGCGGGTGCCGGGCTGACCGGTTATGTGTTTTTTCCGGCCTCACCCCGCAATGTCTCGATTGCAGAGGCTGCTCTGCTGACCGCCCGCGTGCCGGACAACGTCCGCAAGGTGGCGCTGACCGTCGATGCCGATGATGAACTGCTGCGGCGCATCGTTGACGGTGCCGGGATCGATACTTTGCAGCTGCATGGACTGGAATCCGTGGCCAGAGTGGATGAAATCCGTCAAAAATTCGGCCTGCCTGTGATCAAGGCCCTGCCGATCGAAGCTGCCGGTGATCTGGTCAGCGCCCGCGCCTTTGAAGGCCATGCGGACATGCTGCTTTTCGACGCCAAGCCGCCGAAACACGCAACCCGGCCCGGCGGCAATGCCGAGCCGTTTGACTGGCGCTTGCTGCAGGGCCTGAAATTCAACGTGCCGTGGCTGTTGGCGGGCGGCCTTGATGCCGATAACGTGGCCGAAGCGCTGCGCCTCACAGGCGCGCCGATGGTCGATGTGTCGAGTGGCGTCGAAGAGGCTCCGGGGCAAAAAAGCAGCCGGAAAATCCACGACTTCATTGCCGCCGTAAAAGCGGGATAAGCAGGCAAATCGCACGAGAAAACCCTGTTAAACCGGGCTTTAGAGGGCTAAGTTGCGGCCCTTGGAAAGGGACTGATGATGAACAAGTTGAACACGTTTCGTGATGGCGTCGACGAGGACGGACATTTTGGGATTTACGGCGGCCGGTTTGTTGCCGAAACCCTGATGCCGCTTATTCTTGAGGTTGAGAAGGCCTGGGACAAGGCTCGCAACGACGACGACTTCTGGGCCGAGTTCAATTACCTGATGAAGCATTACGTCGGCCGTCCCTCGCCGCTGTATTATGCGCAGCGCCTGACCGAGATGTTCGGCGGCGCCAAGGTCTACTTCAAGCGCGACGAGCTCAACCACACCGGTGCGCACAAGATCAACAACACCGTCGGGCAGATTCTGCTGGCAAAACGCATGGGCAAGAAGCGCATCATCGCCGAGACCGGTGCCGGTCAGCATGGCGTCGCCACGGCGACCGTCTGTGCACTGTTCGGGCTCGAATGCATCGTTTACATGGGGGCCACCGACGTCATACGGCAAAAACCGAACGTCTTCCGCATGAAGCTGTTGGGCGCCGAAGTGGTGCCGGTGACGGCCGGGACCGGGACTCTCAAGGACGCCATGAACGAGGCGCTGCGTGACTGGGTCGCCAACGTCGAAGACACCTATTATCTGATCGGCACTGCTGCCGGGCCACACCCCTATCCGGTGATGGTGCGCGATTTCCAGTGTATCATTGGCAATGAAACCCGCGAACAGATGCAAGAACAGGAAGGTCGGCTGCCGGATTCCCTTATTGCGGCGATCGGCGGCGGCTCCAACGCCATCGGCCTGTTCCATCCGTTCCTCGACGAACCGAGTGTGCGGATTATCGGTGTCGAAGCAGCCGGACACGGCATTGAAACCGGCGAACATTGCGCGTCATTGAATGGCGGCAAGCCGGGTGTGCTGCACGGCAACCGGACCTATCTGCTGCAGGACCAGGACGGCCAGATCAAGGACGGCTATTCGATCTCGGCGGGTCTTGATTATCCGGGTATCGGCCCCGAACACGCCTGGTTGCGTGATATCGGTCGTGTTGAATATGTCTCCGCCACGGATAACGAGGCGCTCGAAGCGTTCAAGCTGTGCACCGCCAAGGAAGGGATCATTCCGGCGCTGGAACCGTGTCACGCGCTGGCCTACGTCGCCAAGCTCGCACCGACACTGCCCAAGGACCATCTGATGGTGATGAACATGTGCGGACGCGGCGACAAGGATATCTTCGCCGTTGCCGAACGCTTTGGCTTTGAGATGTGATCCGGACATGACCATGAAACCAGAAACACGTATTTCGAAAAGATTTGCCGCCCTCAAGGCCGAAGGCCGAGCTGGCCTGATCACCTTCACCACGGCCGGTGATCCGGATCTCGAGACGTCGCTGAAAATCCTCAAGGGGATTGCCGATGCCGGTGCCGATCTGATTGAAATCGGCGTGCCGTTTTCCGATCCGATGGCCGACGGTCCGGCCGTTCAGGCAAGCTCGCTGCGCGCCATCAAGGCTGGCATGACGCTGAGGAAAACCCTCGGCATGGTTGCCGAGTTCCGCAAGGGCGACAACGATACGCCGATCGTCCTGATGGGCTATTACAATCCGATCTATATTTACGGGGTCGATGCCTTTCTGAAGGATGCCAAGGCTGCCGGTATCGATGGCCTGATCGTCGTCGATCTGCCGCCGGAAGAAGAGGGCGAGCTGTGCCTGCCGGCGATTGCGGCCGGGGTCAACTTCATCTATCTGACGGCGCCGACGACCACGGATGCACGTCTGCCACGGGTGCTCGAGCACGCCTCCGGCTTCGTTTATTTTGTCTCGATCACCGGTATCACCGGCACCCGTTCGGCCAAGGCCTCGGATGTTGCCGGTCATGTCGGGCGGATCAGGGCACAGACCGATCTGCCGGTGGCGGTCGGTTTTGGCATCCGTACCCCGGAACAGGCGGCAAAAATCGCCGCCGTCGCCGATGCGGCGGTTGTCGGCTCGGCACTGGTTGACCAGATCACGGCAAACCTTGATGATAAGGGCAAGCCCGGTGCCGGGACCGTCAAGGCGGTCCTTGATTTGGTCAAGGCGTTGGCCGAAGGTGTCCGCAGCGCTGCAAAGACGGAGAAAGCCTCTTGAGCTGGATTGCCAATTTTGTTCGCCCCAAGCTCCGTGAACTGGTCGGTGGGCGCAAAGAGGTCCCGGACAATCTTTGGCATAAATGTCCGAATTGCGGACAGATGATCTTTCATCGCGATCTGACCAAGAACCTGAGGGTCTGTCAGCATTGCGATCATCATATGCGGCTGGGTGCCAAGGAACGGCTCGATATGCTGTTCGACGATGCGGTCTATACCCAGGTCGAGCTGAAAATTCCGCTGGCCGATCCGATCAAGTTCCGCGACATCAAAAAATATTCGGACCGGCTCAAAGAGGCGCAGGCCAAGAACAAGACCAAGGACGCCATTCTCGTCGGCCATGGCAAGGTCGGCGGTATCCAGACCGTGATGGCAGCTTTTGATTTTTCGTTCATGGGCGGCTCCATGGGGCTGGCGGTCGGCGAAGGCGTACTGACGGCGGCGAGGCTGGCGGTATCGCAGCGCGCACCGCTGGTGATCCTGTCGTCATCGGGCGGTGCCCGGATGCAGGAAGGGATTTACTCTCTGATGCAGATGGCCCGCACGACGATTGCCGTCGAGGAAGTTCGCGAAGCCGGCTTGCCGTATATTGTTATTCTGTGCGATCCGACCACCGGCGGCGTCACCGCGTCTTTTGCGATGCTTGGCGACATTCATATTTCCGAGCCGGGTGCGGTAATCGGTTTTGCCGGCCAGCGGGTGATTGAACAAACTATTCGCGAAACACTGCCCGAAGGGTTCCAGCGCGCCGAATACCTGTTCGAGCACGGTATGGTCGATATGGTCGTGTCCCGGCGCGAATTGCGTGAACGGCTGGCGCAGGTCATCAATCTGTTGATGGCCCCGGGCAAGGGCGGAGATCTGATGGCTCTGCCCAAATCAGCCGCAATGACACTGGACGGGGAAGTTCTGCCCCCTGAGAACGGCGGCAAAAAGAAGCGCGCCGCCAGCAGTAAAAAGGACGGCACAGACAGCCGTGACGACACCGAAGACTGACGAGACGCTCAAGCGTCTGCTTTCGCTGCATCCAAAACTTGTCGATTTATCGCTTGGTCGGGTGGAGCGGCTTTTGGCTGCGCTGGATCATCCGGAACAGAATCTGCCCCCTGTGGTGCATGTCACCGGGACCAACGGCAAGGGTTCGGTGCTGGCATTTCTGCGCGCGATCTGCGAGGCCGCCGGCCTCAGGGTGCATGTCTATACCTCGCCGCATCTGGTTCGGTTTCATGAACGCATCCGCCTAGCCGGCACGCTGATCGATGAAGCGCTGCTCGATGATATCCTGCGTGAATGTGAAATCGCCAATGCCGGACAACCGATCACCTTTTTCGAGATTACCACGGCAGCGGCCTTTCTGGCTTTTGCCCGCACACTTGCGGATATCGTTCTGCTGGAAAACGGTCTGGGCGGCAGGCTTGACGCAACCAACGTGATTGCCCGCCCGGCACTGACCGCAATTACCCCGGTATCAATGGACCACCAGCAGTTCCTGGGCGAGACCCTGGCCGAGATCGCGACGGAAAAGGCCGGCATCATCAAGAACGGTGTACCCTGTATCGTTGGCCCGCAATTGCCCGATGCACTGGATGTGATCGTCGGGCATGCCGATGCCCGACAGGCACCGCTGCAGGAATGGGGCGTCAACTGGCGCGCTTACGAAAACGGCAACGGCATGGTGCTGGAACATCTGGGTGAGGTTCTGGATCTGCCGCTGCCGGCACTGCCCGGCGCACACCAGATCGCCAACGCTGGTCATGCGGCGGTCATGGCGCGGACGCTGAAGTCGTTTGCCTTAACGCCGGCGCATATTGCCGAAGGCTTTCGAAGCGTCAGCTGGCCGGCGCGATTGCAGCGTCTGATCAGCGGGCCGATCATTGATACCGTGCCGCAAGACTGGGAAGTGTGGCTGGACGGCGGCCATAACCCGGACGCCGGAGAGACGATTGCCAGACATGTGCAAAAGGAATGGGCGGCGAGGCCGCTCCATCTGATTTCCGGGATGATCAATTCAAAGCAGCCCCTTGGATATTTCAAGCCGCTCGCCGGGCTTGCGGCAAGCGTGCACTGCGTCACCATCCCGGGCGAAGCGGCGGCAATTCCGGCCGAAGAACTTGCGGCAATCGCCAACCGGGCGGGGTTGCATGCGGTAACGGCAGAAACCGCTATTGACGCGGCGCATGCCGTCATCCGTCAGGCGCAAACTGCGGCACTGGGGCCGGCAAGGATCATGATCTGCGGTTCTTTGTATCTGGCCGGACACATTCTTTCCGATCATCAGTAAGACAATCTTTCTTAAATGATAATGATTATCATTTGCATATAAGAAAACATATGCTATTTAGGTCCTGCATTGACAGCAGGGATAAAGGGCATTCGTTATGATGGTTCCAGATCACGCACTCGTAGAGACGTTTCAAGGCGACGAAACGCGGTTTTGCCGACCTGAGAGCTTGTTGCTGGATAGCTTCAGATTGTGGTCGCAAAATCCTGAAAACCTCACCTACATCCGCCGACGCCTGTGCCATGAAATGGGAAGGTTGGCAGGTGAGCGCGCCGCCAAGGCGATGAAGCTGCTGGGGCATATCCTGGGTCTGCAGACGCGCCGGACATTTTTTCTGATGCGACCCGGCAGCCTTAACGTCACAACGGATGAACGTATGCTGATCGGCATGATAGGAGCCCTTCTGCATGACCGGCGTTCGCATGCCAATGCCATGGTTACCCTGCTTTTGCCGACGCCGTGCCATGGCACCGTTCTGGCTCTGGCCGGCGAACTGGGTCGTGCGTTCCGTATGGGCGGGCTGGTTATTGCGCCACCCAGAGAGATCGTCAGGCCGCAGGTAATGACTACTGATTTGTGGGCGGTGGCTTAAGCCTGTCAGCCGAATTTGGACATTCGTTTGGAGGGCGGGCTGCCCGGATTGTTTGGGGGGCCATCATGATCGGCAGGTGGACGGGTATGCACGATCGTCTTGCCGCACTGCGCGCAGGTTTCCGTGCTTGATGACATCTTGCGATAACCGGCTTTCAGGATTGCCGCCGCCTCGCGGGTGTTCAGGCCAAGTTCTTCCTGCAACTGACGCAGTTCCTTGTGCTCCTGCTCATCAATGACGCCGTCTTCAAGGACTTCGTCGACCAGCCGTTCATAACGCTTGCGGCGCGAATGCAGGGCTTCGTTAAAGCCGGAGGCCAGGATGCCTGCCGGCAGCGCGACCATACCGACGCTGACGATACCGATCGCCGAAGCGCACAGTCGACCGATCACCGTTTGCGGTACGACATCGCCATAGCCGATGGTCGTCATGGTGACGACCGCCCACCAGAGCGCATGGGGGATCGAGGCAAAGGCTTCCGGCTGGGCCTTGTGTTCGGCCAGGTATGTGACACTGGCGGCGACGGTGATCATCATCAGCAGAACGAACAAGGCCGCAGAAATGATCGGCCCTTCATCGCGCAAAACCTGCAACAGCAGATTCATGGATTGGGCATAGCGGGTCAGACGGAACACACGCAGCAACCGTAACGCCCTGAGCATCCTGAGATCGACGCCAAGCAGCGATCCCAGATAAAACGGCAAAATGACGACAAGGTCGATCAGTGTCAGCGGCGACAGCATGAAGTGCAGCCGTCCCTTGAGCGATGACTTGTATCGTGGATTGCTGCTTTCAACCGCAGACCAGATCCTGAGCACGTATTCGATGGTAAAGAAAAAAACCGAAAAATATTCGAAGATGTCGAAGTACAGGCTGTAGGCGAGATAGACGTCGTGCATGGATTCGAAAATCACGACGATGACATTCGTCGTGATCAGGGTGATCAGGAAATAATCGACAAATCGGGCCCAGGGTTCCTCGGCATGTCCGGCGTCCAACAGAAGAAATATTTTTCTCCGCATTTCCCCCCCCGTCGTCATCTGTTAGAGCCTCTAACTCTGATCCCGCACACTAACCGGCCAGCACGATAATGGGAAATCTTTGATTATTAAACCTTGTAGCGGCTAGCGGCGTAGCGCCGCGAAAGCGATCATCAGCCAACCCGCGATCATCACCATGCCACCGGCCGGTGCCAGCCCCTGAACCGGGACCGCCGCATGGATGACAAAGAAATACAACGCGATTGAAAAGGCCAAAGACCCGGCCAGCAGCGCCCAGCCGGCGACCCTGCAGAGGGTGTGCATATGACCGCTGCGCACGGATGCCAGCCACACCGCGGCGATTGCTCCCAGCGCATGCCACATCTGATAGGCAACGCCGGTTTTCCAGATGTCGAGAATGCTTTGTTCAACGGCGAGGCCGTGCGCGCCGTAAGCCCCGAGCCCGACGGCAAATGCTGCCGAAACCGCGGCGCAGGCGACGAGATAATCACGGTCAGAAGCGGCACCCTTCATTGCAGGGGCTCCATTCTGCGGATTTCACTGATGATGGCGTCTTCGAACGGCCCCGGCTGCATGGTGTCCAGACCGTCAACGGCATCGATGAAGCTTTTGACGTCCTTTTCCAGGATGCCCATGGTGTTGGCGGGATCATAGCCCTCGTTGGCCCAGTCTATTTTCTGCAGATTGTCACCGTACCAGGTCGCCCCGGATGAGCTGTGCATGACATCAAGCAGCTTCGAGGCCTCGATGCCGTATCCGGCGGCAGCCTTCAATGCCCGCCTGACGGCGACGACCCCGGCGGCGGCGCACAGGTTGTTGGCGACTTTGCAGGCGGCGCCGGCGCCGGTTGGGCCGAGGTGATGAATTTTCTTACCCATTGCCGAAAGCGCCGGCATCAGCACCTGCACGGCATCGGCATTGCCGCCGACCATGAAGGTCAGGCTGGCGTCACGGGCCCGGTACGGAGCGCCGGACATCGGGGCATCGATCAGCGTCACCCCGTCTGGAACCCGGCGGGCAACATCGAGAATGAAGCGCGGCGACAAGGTGGATGACAGCACCACTGTTTTCGGGTGCTTTGCGCCCGTCAGGATCGCCTGTTCGTCAAACAGCAGGGCGTTCGTCTCGGCGATATCGCGGACAACGACGATGACGGTATCAAGTTTGGCGGCAAACGCCGCCGGATCGCCGATCATGCGGTTCTTGAGATCATCGGATGCGTCGACCGGGCGGATATCGAAGCCCCAGACGTTGAATCCGGCTTTGTGCAGGTTCTCGGCCATCGGCAGCCCCATCGATCCGCAGCCGGCGACGCCGAGCACGGTATTTTCGCGCAGGCTCAAGAGGGATCTCCGGCGGCAGCGATCAACTGCTCGAACAGGCTGAAATTAGGATCGCCGTCGGTCAGGAAAAATTCCGGATGCCACTGCACGCCGATGGCAAAACGCCGGTCGGGCAGCTCGATCGCTTCGACGATACCGTCCGGCGCCCGGGCGCTGACGGTGATGCTGTCGGGAATATCCCGCAGCGCTTCATTGTGCGCCGTGTTGACGGCGATTTCCGATTTTCCGGTGATCGCGAAAAGACGCGTGCCGGCGGCAATGTTGACGCTGTGAGCGGTCTGTTCTGCCGGTTTGGCATTCAGGTGATCGACGGTGCACTCAAGTTCGTTTTTGATGTCGCGCCAGATGGTCGCGCCGCGTGATACCGCCATTACCTGCATGCCGGCACAGATGCCCAGCGTCGGCAGGTCCCGGGCCAGCGCATCCGCCATCAGCGTGCGCTCGAAAGCATAGCGGGGATGCATGGCGGCACCGTTGGCAGGCTGGCCATAAACTTCAGGCGGGAACGGATAAAACCCGCCGGGCACGATCAGCCCGTCAAGGGATTGAAGATAATCGGCGCGCGCCTGCTCCAGGTAAGGAATGCCGACCGGCAGGCCGCCGGCTTTCCACACCGCATCGAAATAGGCGGTACGGAGCGCATAGTGCGGCCGTTTCGAAAACGATCCTTCGCTTTCGTAGTCGAGCAGAATGCCGATGAGCGGACGATTGGTCATGGGGGGATTCTAAGCCGCAGTATTGCTTTTGCAAAGTATCCACTTGCAGGGCTCCCCCTCACCTGTCCGCTCCCCCCGAGAGGGGGAGAGCGATGAGAGAGCGATGCGTGTATCCGTGAGTCCCTCTCCCCTATGAAATGGGGGAGAGGACAGGTGAGGGGGCGAGATTTACTCGCCCGCTGATTTCATGCCGGCTTCCTCTTCGAGGCTGACCGGGTGTTCGAGCTTGCCAAGCATTTCTTTCGGCACGATCTGGCGGAAGTTCGGCAATTCACGCGCCCAGTCATTAAGCAGGCGGAGCGCATGCTTGGAATGGGTCCGCTTGACGTGCTGCTGGATCTGTACCTTCAGCACTTCCTGCCAGTATTCCGTTTCGACCGGCTGCCAGATAATGGTTTCCGGATTGGCCTGATGGTCGAAATGGCTGTTCGGATCGTAGACAAAGGCCATGCCGCCGGTCATCCCGGCACCGAAGTTGGGGCCGATCTCGCCAAGGATGACGACCAGACCGCCGGTCATGTATTCGCACCCGTTCGACCCGCAGCCTTCAACCACTGCGGTAGCGCCCGAGTTGCGGACGCAGAACCGCTCGCCGGCCTGACCGGCCGCGAACAGGCGGCCCGCCGTTGCGCCATACAGCACGGTGTTACCGATGATCGTGTTCTTTTCGCTTTCCAGCGGTGAGGAGACCGGCGGACGAAGCACGATGGTGCCGCCCGACAGGCCCTTGCCGACGTAATCGTTGGCATCACCCAGCACTTCGATGGCCAGACCCTGCACTGCGAAGGCGCCGAGCGATTGTCCGGCGGTACCGCGCAGGCGCACCGTCAGATGATTATGGTCAAGCCCGGTCATACCGTACTTGCGGGTGATCATCGAGCTGGTCCGCGCCCCGACGGCGCGATGGGTGTTGCGCACCGCATAGGTCAGCTGCATCTTCTCGCCGTGCTGGAACGTTTGCATGGCATCCTTGATGATCTGCGCATCAAGCGAATCCGGTACTTCGTTACGGCCTTCGCCGTTGTAGTAGCGGGGATAGCCGCCACTGTCGGCCTGCTGCAGAAGCGGGTTGAGATCAAGATCGTCAAGGTGCGCCGCACCCCGACTGACCTGCGACAGCAGATCGGAACGGCCGGTGATTTCCTGCAGCGATTCATAGCCAAGACCGGCGAGAATTTCGCTGACTTCTTCGGCGACGAAGGTGAACAGGTTGACGACCTTTTCAGGGGTCCCGGTGAATTTCTGACGCAACGCCTCGTCCTGGGTGCAGACCCCGACCGGGCAGGTGTTGGAATGGCACTGACGCACCATGATGCAGCCCATGGCGACCAGCGATGCCGTGCCGATGCCGAATTCATCGGCCCCCAGCATGGCGGCCATGACGACATCGCGACCGGTCTTGATGCCGCCGTCGACGCGCAGCTTCACCTTGTGGCGAAGACGGTTCAGCGTCAGCACCTGGTTGGCTTCGCTAAGGCCCATTTCCCATGGAATGCCGGCGTACTTGATCGAGCTTTGCGGGCTGGCCCCGGTGCCGCCGTCGTGCCCTGAAATCAGGATCACATCGGCTTTAGCCTTGGCCACACCGGCGGCGATGGTGCCGACGCCGGAACGCGCCACCAGCTTGACGCAGACGCTGGCGTCCGGATTGATCTGCTTTAAGTCATAGATCAGCTGAGCCAGATCCTCGATCGAATAGATATCGTGATGCGGCGGCGGGCTGATCAGCGTCACGCCCGGTGTCGCATGGCGCAATCGGGCGATCATGGTTGAAACCTTGAAGCCCGGCAGCTGCCCGCCTTCACCCGGCTTGGCGCCCTGGGCCACCTTGATTTCGATTTCGCGACAGTTGTTCAGATATTCGGCGGTAACGCCAAACCGGCCCGACGCCACCTGCTTGATGGCGCTCGACGGATTGTCACCGTTGGCGCGCGGCTGGAAGCGGGCGGGGTCTTCGCCGCCTTCACCGGAATCGGATTTCGCACCGATCCGGTTCATGGCGATGGACAGTGTCTCGTGCGCTTCCGGACTCAATGCGCCCAGCGAGATGCCGGGGGCGACCAGCCGTTTGCGGATTTCCGTGACGCTTTGCACCTGTTCGACCGAAATGTTTTTGCGGTCCGGTTTGAAATCCAGAAGATCGCGCAGGAAAATCGGCTGACGGGCGTGGATGCCTTGCGAGTATTTCTTGTAGAGCGAATAGGACTCGTTGTTGACCGCCGTCTGCAGGACGTGGATCAGCTTGCCGTCATGGCCATGCCGTTCACCGCCGCTGCGCACCTTGTAGAAGCCACCGACCGGCAGCGGAATGGCATCGGTGCTGAAAGCGGCCGCGTGCATTGCGGCGACGTTGCGTTTGATGCCGGGAAGACCGATCCCGGAAATGCGCGTCGCCATGCCCGGGAAGAATGCTGCGACCAGGGCGCGCGACAGACCGACGGCTTCGAAGCAATAACCGCCCCGGTACGAGCTGAGCACGCCGATACCCATTTTCGACATGATCTTGAGCAGGCCCTGATCGATCGCGGTTTTGTAATTATCGACCGCCTTTTCGACACTCAGGCCGCCCAGCAGGCCACGCCGCTGGCGGTCATAGATCGCTTCTTCCGTCAGGTAGGCATTGACTGTGGTGGCACCGACGCCGATCAGTACGGCGAAGTAGTGCACGTCGAGGCATTCCGAAGACCGCACATTGATCGAGGTGAAGGTGCGCAACTGTTCGCGGACCAGATGGGTGTGTACGCCACCGGCCGCCAGAATCATCGGCACCGGCGCCCGCTCGGCACAGGTATTCATGTCCGAAAGCACGAGATGCGTCTTGCCGGCGCGCACCGCCGCTTCCGCTTCCGAGCGGATACGGTTCAGGGCATCGGTCAGCGAGCCGGGTCCTTCCGGCACGAACGTACAATCCACTTCGGCAGCAGTGTCGCCCATATAACGCTTCATCGCCTCGAACGCGGCATTATTGAGAACCGGGCTTTCAAGCTGCAGCAAGTCGCACTGGCTGGGTTCCTCGTCGAGGATGTTGCCGAGGTTGCCGAGACGGGTCTTCAGGCTCATCACGCGGCGCTCGCGCAAGCTGTCGATCGGCGGATTGGTGACCTGGGAAAATGCCTGACGGAAGAAATGATGCAGGCCGCGGCGTTTGTCCGAAAGGACCGCCAGCGGGGCATCGTCGCCCATCGAGCCAATGGCTTCCTTGCCGCCTTCAATCATCGGCTGCAGGATCATTTCCATGTCTTCCATGGTCAGCCCGAAACAGTGTTGGCGACGGCGCAGTTCTTCAGGACTCAGCATGCTGCCTTTGACGTCAGCCGCTTCGATGAGCTCATCGAGGATTTCCGTCCGCTCGGTCCATTTCGAGAAATCGGCACGGGCCGCGATCAGATCCTTCAGTTCGGTGTCGTGATAGAATTTGCCCTCGTCGAGATCGATACCGATCATGCCGCCCGGGCCGACGCGGCCTTTTTCGGTAATGGTGCTGTCGGGAATTTCGACCATGCCGGCTTCGGAGCCGACGATCAGCAGACCATCGTTGGTGGTGATGAAACGCATCGGCCGCAGACCGTTGCGGTCCATGCCGGCGACGACCCAGCGGCCGTCATGCGCGCAAATTGCGGCAGGGCCGTCCCATGGTTCGAGGATGGCGTTGCAGTACGTGAACAGCGCTTCGTGCGCCGGCTTCATGGTTTTGTTCTGGGCAATCGATTCCGGGATCGTCATCGCCTTGACCATCGGTGCCGGTCTGCCGGCGCGGCACAGCAGTTCGAAGACGCTGTCGAGGGCTTCGGAGTCCGAGCTTCTGGACGGAATGATCGGCTTCAGATCTTCGATGTTCTCGCCGAACAGCGGCGACGCCATCTTCGGCTCATGCGCCTTCATCAGTTTGACGTTGCCGGTCAGCGTGTTGATTTCGCCGTTGTGCGCAAGCATGCGGAACGGTTGCGCCAGACGCCATGTCGGGAAGGTGTTGGTGGAATAGCGCTGATGGTAGATGGCAAAGTTCGAGATGAAACGTTCATCCAGCAAATCCGGATAGAACGACGTCAGCTGCTCGGCCAGGAACATGCCTTTGTAGACGACGGAGCGGCAGCTCATCGAACAGATATAGAAATCGATGATGTGTTCGGCGAGCACGCGCTGTTCGATACGACGGCGCACGACGTACAGGTCGCGTTCGAAATCCTCGTACGAAATGTCGGCGCGGGTCGACATCATGATCTGTTCGATCTCGGGCCGTGTCGTGTTGGCCTTTTCGCCGATGACGTCGACGTTGATCGGCACCTGACGCCAGCCGTAAATACCGTACCCGGCACGCAGCACTTCGGTTTCGACGATCGAGCGACAGATTTCCTGGGCGCCGAGATCGGCCTTCGGCAGGAAGATCATGCCGACGGCAATCTTGTCGTCGCCGGGCTCGTGGCCGGTGTGGCGAATATGCTCTTTGACGAACTCCCACGGAATCTGCACATGGATGCCGGCACCGTCACCGGTCTTGCCGTCGGCGTCGACAGCGCCGCGATGCCAGATTTTCTTCAAGGCCTCAATGGCGGAGGTGACGACACGGCGGCTCGGTATGCCGTTCATGGTGGCAATCATGCCGACGCCGCAAGACGCGTGTTCGTCGGCCGGGTCGTACATGCCGTCGCGTTCCAGATTGCGGGCATTTTCCAGCCAGTGATCAACGAATTCCTGACCTGATTCCATGATTTCATCTTGCATCGTGTAATCCTCCCTCAGGCTGCATCGGCGCGCTTGGCGCGCGCTTGCAGGAATTGGTGAATGCCGTCGGCGGCGTCACGACCGTCCTTGATCGCCCAGACCACCAGCGACGCACCGCGATAGATGTCGCCGGCAGCGAAGACGCCTTCCAGCGCGGTCATCTTGGTCGGCTCGGCAACCTTGATGGTGCCCCAGTTGCTGACCGCAAGTTCCGGTGCGCCGAACAGGGTCGGCAGGTCTTCCGGATCAAAGCCCAGGGCCTTGATGGCAATATCCGCTTCGATGGTGAAGCTGGAACCCGGTATCGGTTCCGGGATCTGGCGGCCGGTAACATCGGCAACACCCAGATGCATCCGGTGCGCCTGCACACCTTCCAGCTTGGTCTTGCCATGAAAGGCTTCCGGAGCCGACAGCCAGACGAACTCGACGCCTTCTTCTTCGGCGTTGAAAACTTCGCGTTGCGAACCGGGCATATTGGCACGGTCACGACGATACAGGCATTTGACCGATTTCGCGCCCTGACGGACGGCGGTGCGAACGCAGTCCATGGCGGTATCGCCGCCGCCGATGACGACGACGTTCTTGCCGTTGGCATCCAGCATGCCGTCATCGAACGCCGGCACGGCATCGCCGAGACCCTTGCGATTTGACGCGGTCAGAAAGTCCATGGCGGCGAATATGTTTTTAAGGCCTGATCCCGGGGCTTGCAGCTCGCGGCCCTTGTAGACGCCGGTGGCAATCAGCACGGCATCGTGTTCGGCCCTGAGATCCGCCAGCGAAGCATCGCGGCCGATCTCGAAATTATGGTGATAGACGACGCCGCCGTCAGCCAGCAGTTTGGTGCGGCGCTCGACGATGTCCTTTTCCAGCTTGAAGTTGGGGATGCCGTATATCAGCAAGCCGCCCATGCGGTCATAGCGGTCATAAACATGGACCTCGTAGCCCATCACCAAAAGACGGTCGGCAGCGGCAAGGCCGGCCGGTCCGCCGCCGATGATGGCGATTGACTGACCCAGTTTCTCGCGCGCTACGGGGGCTTTGACCCAGCCTTCTTTCCAGGCGGTATCGGTAATGTATTTTTCAACGGCACCAATGGTGACGGTGCCGTGTTTCGACTGCTCGAGGACACAGGAACCCTCACACAGCCGGTCCTGCGGACAGATACGCCCGCACACTTCCGGGAACGTATTGGTGGCTTGTGAGGTCTCATAGGCCTCCTGCAGCCGACCTTCGGTGGCGAGACGCAGCCAGTCGGGGATATTATTCTGCAGCGGGCAATGAATCTGACAGAAGGGGATGCCGCACTGTTCACAGCGGGAAGCCTGTTCGATAGCCGATTCGGTGCCGTATTCGTCGTAAATTTCGGCAAAATCATGCCGACGTTCAGCGGCAGCCCGCTTGTCCGGCATGGCCCCGTTGATTCTGACGAATTGCTGCATTCTATCTGGCATTGGCTTCGCTCCCTGACACGCTTCTCACCCGATACGACCCGGCTCTGTCAGGCCCGCGTCACCTCATGTTCAGGGGCGTTTGGGGCATGTTCGTCCGTTTATCGTACTATTAGGTCAGTATGTTTTACTAATTTTGGAAGGATTACGCAATAAGATTGTCTGTAAATCGAGAATTTATCCCTATTATTCCCAAGATGATCTTCAATTAGTACCATAATGGTACTAAAAATCGGATTGGCAGCGAGGAACAATCGCGCTACACCTCACAAGACCTTGCTAAGGATGCCAATGCCAATCCTACATCTTGTCATTTTAGCCGCAGTACAGGGTTTGACGGAGTTCCTGCCGATCAGCTCATCGGGGCACCTTGCGCTGGTGCCGAAACTTTTGGGCTGGCCGGATCAGGGCCTGGATATGGATGTAGCGGTGCATGTGGGCACGCTTTTCGCCGTTCTGGCTTACCTCTTCCGTGATGTATCTGCGATGCTGGTCGGCATCGGCAGGTTCCTCAAGGGCCGGCCCGATGCCGGTTTCCGTCTGTTCCTGTTTCTGGTCGTCGGCACCATCCCGGTGGTGATTGCAGGTTATGCCCTGCATCATTTCGGCGTCATGGACATGATGCGCAGTATTCTGGTGATCGGCTGGGCTACGCTTGGCTTTGGTATCCTGCTGTGGATTGCCGATCTTGTCGGCATGACGGTCCGCAGAATCGATCATCTGGGATATCTGGATGTGATCGTGATCGGTCTTTCCCAGTGCATCGCCCTGATTCCTGGCACCAGCCGTTCCGGCATTACCATGACGGCAGCCCGCTTCATCGGCATGGAGCGCCCGGATGCAGCACGATTTTCGATGTTGCTGTCGATCCCGACGATCATTGCCGCGGGCACCCTCAGCGGCATCGATATCTATAAAAGCGGCGATATAACCCTTCAGTCGGATGCGTTTGTCGCGGCCGGTCTTTCCTTTATCTTCGCACTGATCGCCATCGCCCTGATGATGGCCTGGCTGAAACGGGCCTCGTTCCTTCCGTTCGTCGTCTACCGTATCGGGCTTGGCGTGTTTCTGCTGGCGGTCGCTTACGGTCTTATATGACCGGCTACATCTTTGTCCTGATTGCAGGCCTGGCCGCCGGCGCACTCAGCGGCATCATCGGTACCGGCGCCTCGATCATTCTTTTACCCATTCTTGTTTATCAGTTCGGACCGCAGCAGGCGGTGCCGATCATGGCCATCGCCGCCGTGCTCGGCAACGTCGGCAAAGCGCTGGCGTGGTGGCGCGAGATCAACTGGCGGGCGTTCTGGGCTTACAGCATTGCCGGCATTCCGGCCGCCGCACTGGGCGCGCGCACCTTGCTGGTGCTGCCGGCAAGTCTGGTCGAACTGGCACTCGGCAGTTTTTTTCTGATTCTCATTCCGCTGCGTCGCTGGATGCGGGTCCGCGATATCAGTCTGCCGCTCTGGCAACTGGCGATTGTCGGTGCGGTGATCGGCTTTCTGACCGGGATCGTGCTGTCGACCGGTCCGCTCAGCATTCCGGCCTTTGCCGCCGTCGGCCTCGGCAAGGGGGCCTTGCTGTCGACCGAAGCGGCGGCTTCGCTCGGGCTGATGATCTCTAAGGCAGTGACGTTTCAGCAACTGGGCGCACTGCCGTGGCCGCAGTTCCTGCAAGGATTAATCGTCGGCGCATCGATGATGGCAGGATCATTTCTCGGCAAGCAGGTGGTTGAGAGGATCAACCTGCACACGTTCGAGTTCTTGCTCGATGTCATGCTGGTGATCTCCGGCCTGTCGATGATTTGGACCGGGCTCGGTGCCCTGTAAGTGTCGATCAATAACCCTTTTTGACGTCGACCGTATTCAGCGGCTGCTTGCCGGCTTCGATCAGGTTGACGTTTTCTTGCATCCAGTCGGCGGCGCTTGAAGGTACCGTCAGGCTCGCCATGTGCGGTGTCACGGTGACTTTCGGATGGGTCCAGTAGGGATGATCGGCGGGCAACGGCTCGACATGAAACACATCAAGGGTGGCGGCATTGATATGGCCACTGTCGAGGGCCGCCAGCAGATCGTCATCGACGACGTGTGCGCCGCGCGCACAGTTGATGATATTGGCACCTTCCGGCAGGGCTGCCAGCGTGTCCTTGTTGATGATGCCGCGTGTTTTTTCGGTCAGCGGCAATAACACGATCAGAATTTCCGTGCGGTTGAGAAAAGGCACCAGTCCGTCTGCGCCGAAATAAGACGTGATCCCGTCAATATGCTTTTCGGTACGCGACCAGCCGGCGACATCGAAGCCGAGCGCCGCGACTTTTTTTGCCGCATCACTGCCAAGCTCGCCAAGGCCCAGAAAACCGACCTTCTTGTCGCGGGTATCGGTCTGGCGCATCTGCTTCCAGGTGCCCTTGGACGTCCAGTTCAGATAGACGCCCAGGCGACGGTGATAATGGATCACCCAATACAGCACGTATTCGCTCATGCCTTCGGTCAGGCAGCGGTCAACCAGACGCACCACTGGCACGCCTTCGGGCAGGTCGGTATCGCTGAGGATGCCGTCGACGCCGGCGCCCAGTGACAAAATGCCCTTGAGATTCGGAAAGGTTTTCAATTCGCCGACCGGTGGGCGCCAGACGATGGCGTAATCGTAATCGGCCTTGTTGACGGTTTCGTTCGGCCAGATATCAAAACCGGCGTCGGGGAACTTGTCGAGCATCGCTTCGCGCCAGGCCTGGGCTTTATCGGCAGCGGACAAAAACATGAACTTCATTGAACCATTCTCTCCAAATAATAAGCGTCACCCTGAACTTGATTCAGGATGACGTGATAATGTTAATGCTGACACCACTAGGTGCTCACCACGCCGCTGTCGTCGGCCTTGAGGTTGAGGGCGGCGGCCAGCAGCGCCCTGGTGTAGGGCTGTTGCGGGTTGTCGAAAATCATCCGCGCCGGACCCTGCTCGACGACGCGGCCGTCCTTCATCACGACCACATCGTGGGCCATGGCACGGACCACCTTGAGATCGTGCGAGATGAACATGTAGGCCAGGTCGTATTTCTGTTGCAGACCGCGCAGCAGATCAACGATCTGCGCCTGCACCGACATATCAAGGGCGCTGGTCGGCTCGTCGAGGACAATGAATTTCGGTTTCAGCACAAGCGCCCGGGCGATGGCGATGCGCTGGCGCTGGCCGCCGGAAAATTCATGCGGATAACGTTCGCGCATGGCCGGTTCCAGTCCGACTTCGGCCATCACCGCGTCGATCATCTGGCGGCGTTGTTCGGCATCACCAAGATCGTGGATGATCAGGCCTTCTTCGATGATCTGGCTGATCGACATGCGCGGACTGAGCGAGCCATAAGGGTCCTGAAAAACAATCTGCATTTCGCGACGGAGCGGACGCAACTGCTGCCAGTTCAGTCCCTGCAGACTTTCGCCCCTGAATTCAATGTCGCCGGTCGCATGTTCGAGCCGGATCAGGGCGCGGCCCAGTGTCGACTTGCCGGATCCGGATTCGCCGACGATGCCGACCGTTTGTCCGGCCCGGATATCGACCGAAATGCCATCGACCGCCTTGATGTAGCCGACCGTGCGCCGAAGCACGCCGCGCTTGATCGGGAACCAGACCTTGACGTCTCGGCCCATCAGAATACTCGCACCGGGCGGCGCCGGATCGGGACGACCCTTCGGCTCGGCGGCCAGCAGGTGCTGGGTGTAGGTGTGGAACGGTTTCTCGAAGACGGTTTTCGCGGCGCCGCTTTCGACCACCTTGCCGTGGTTCATCACCGACACGGTATCGGCCATCAGTCGCACGATGCCGAGGTCATGGGTGATCAGCAGCATCGCCATGCCGAGTTTCTTCTGCAGGTCTCTCAACAGTTTCAGAATCTGCGCCTGCACGGTGACGTCGAGCGCCGTGGTCGGCTCGTCGGCGATCAGGATCTCCGGCTCGTTGGCGAGCGCCATGGCAATCATGATGCGTTGCTGCTGGCCGCCGGAAAATTCGTGCGGCAGGGCATGCAGGCGTTCGGATGCACTTTCCAGACCGACCATGTGCAAAAGCTCGATGACCCGCGTCCGGGCGTCGGCCATTGTCATGTGCTTGTGCACCAATAGCACTTCGGAAATCTGCTTTTCCACCGAATGCAGCGGATTGAGACTGTTCAGAGGTTCCTGAAAGATCATCGCGATGCGGTTGCCGCGGATCGTCTGCATCATGCTTTCGGGCGCTTGCAAAAGCGCTTCGCCGCCGAAATCGATGCCGCCTTCCGGGTGCCACGCGGTCGGGTAGGGCAGCAGCCGCATGATCGAAAGCGCCGACACCGATTTGCCGGAGCCGGACTCGCCGACCAGTGCGTGGGTGCGACCGGCCTCGATATCAAACGACACGCCTTCGACCGCCTTGACCTCGCGCTCACCGCGGCCAAATGAAACATGCAGGTTATTGACGCTGAGGATCGTGCTCATCGGAAGGTCTTCCTCGGGTCGAAGGCATCGCGCACAGCTTCACCGATAAACACCAGCAAGGACAGCATCATCGACAGGATAAGGAATGCGGTGATGCCGAGCCAGGGGGCATGCAGGTTGTTCTTGCCCTGGTTCAGCAGTTCGCCCAGTGACGGCGAGCCCGGGGGCAGGCCGAAGCCTAGAAAATCGAGCGAGGTCAGGATCGTCACCGAACCGGCGAGGATGAACGGCAGCAGCGTCAGTGTCGCAACCATGGCGTTGGGCAGGATATGCTTGAACATGATTACCGCATCGGCGGCACCCATCGCCCGCGCTGCACGGACGTAATCGAAATTGCGGGTGCGCAGAAATTCCGCCCGTACCACGCCGACCAGCGAAACCCATTGAAACAACAAGAGCAGACCGAGCAGCAACCAGAAACTGGGGACGAAGACGCTGGCCAGAATGATCAGCAGATACAGCTGCGGCATGCTGGTCCAGATCTCGATAAAGCGCTGGCCGATCAGATCGATCCAGCCGCCGAAATAGCCCTGCGTCGCGCCGATGGCGATGCCGAGCATAGAACTCAGGATCGTCAGCATAAAGCCGAAGACAACCGAGATACGGAAACCGTAAATGGTTCGGGCCAGCACGTCGCGGCCCTGATCATCGGTGCCGAGCCAGTTGTCGGCGGTCGGCCCGTAGGGGGCGGGGCCGGCCAGATTGAGGTTAACGGTATCATAGGAGAACCTGACCACCGGCCACAGCATCCAGCCTTTGGCCTTGATCAGGTCAGAGACGAACGGGTCACGGTAATCGGCTTCGGTCTTGAATTCTCCGCCGAAGGTGGTTTCCGGGTAAGCCTTCAGGATCGGCATGTAAATGCCGCCGTCGTACCAGACAAGCACCGGCTTGTCGTTGGCGATGACCTCGGCAAACAGACTGATCAGGAACATCACGAGGAAAATCCACAAAGACCAGAAGCCGCGTCGGTTGGCGCAGAAATTCTGGACCCGGCGTGCATTCAGCGGCGACAGCCGTGCGCGCGGGAGCAACGCGGTGGCGGTGCTCTGAACGGGGTTGGAGAAAGTGCCGGCCATGTCAGGCTTCCCTGCTGCCGAAATCGATCCGGGGATCAACGATGTGATACATGACATCGGAAACGATGCCGACGATCAATCCCATCAGACCGAAGAAATACAAGGTCGCGAACATCACCGGGTAGTCCCGGTTCAGGGCCGCCTCGAAACCGAGCAGACCGAGTCCGTCCAGCGAGAACACGATCTCGATGATCAGCGAGCTTGAAAACAGGATGCTGATAAAAGCGCTCGGAAAGCCGGCTATGACAATCAGCATGGCATTGCGGAAGATATGACCATACAGAACACGTTTTTCCGTCAGCCCCTTCGAGCGCGCCGTGACGACGTACTGCTTGTTGATCTCTTCCATAAACGAATTTTTGGTCAGCATCGCCAGCCCGGCAAAGCCACCAATCACCATCGAGGCAATCGGCAGCGCCATGTGCCAGAAGTAGTCGGCGATCTTGGCCGGTGTCGACAACTCGTCAAAATTTTCCGAGACCAGCCCCCTGAGCGGGAACCAGTCGAAATAACGCCCGCCGGCAAACACCACGATCAGAAGAATGGCGAACAGAAAGGCTGGAATGGCGTTGCCGATAATGATCACGCCGGAGGTCCAGACATCGAAGCGCGTGCCGTCGCGGACTGCCTTGGCGACGCCGAGCGGAATCGAGATCATGTAGACCAGCAGCGTCGTCCAAAGTCCGATGGAAATCGACACCGGCATTTTTGAAAGTACCAGATCGACGACGCTGGCGTCCTTGAAGTAGCTTTTGCCGAAATCGAACACCAGATAGTTCTTCAGCATCATGAAGAAACGTTCGTGCGCCGGTTTGTCGAGACCGAACTGGGCTTCCAGCTGCTTGATGAACTCAGGCGGCAGACCCTGCGCGCCCCGGTATTTGCTTTGCACGGTACCTGAAGCATTACTGCTGGAGCCAGTGCTGGCATTGCTGGTGCCGGTTTCCGATCCGACATTGCCGCTGACCCGGCTGGTGGCATCGACGGCCTGACCGGAAATCTGCGAGATCATCTGCTCGACCGGGCCGCCCGGCAAGATCTGCACCACCGCGAAGTTGATCAGGATGATCACGAACAGCGTCGGCGGGACGAACATGAGGCGGCGGATGATATACGCGAACATGGCGTGAGTTTAGTTCGTTGCGGCGGCGACGTCATCCTTCGAGACGGGCCTTCGGCCCTCCTCCGGATGAGGGAGAACGCCGGCCTTATCCTGAGGCGCCCGCAAATGCAGGCGTCTCGAAGGATGAAGCTTGGCGATCAATGCCATCAATTCGATCCCTTTTTGGCCAGCAGGGCCTTTTCCCTGGCCGGATCGACCCACCATGTGAGGAACTGCGAACCCTGGGCCGGTGTCACCTTCGGCTGGCCGAATTTGTCCCAGTACGCAATCCGGTCATAGCCGGCAAAGAAGTGCGGGATCACGAAATGCTGCCACTGCAGGACCCGGTCCAGCGCGTGGCAGGCGGTGACCAGCGCCACCCGGTCGGGGGCGGCGATCAGCTTTTCGATCAGCGCATCGATGACCGGGCTTTTGATGCCGACACTGTTGCGGCTGCCCTGCTGATCGGCGGCGGCGCTACCCCAGAAATCGCGTTGTTCATTGCCGGGCGACATGGATTGCCCCCAGTTGGAAACGATCATGTCGTAATCGAAGGTGTCGGTGCGACGGCGATACTGGGCCGTCTCAACGGTGCGCGCGTGGACGATGACGCCGAGCTTTTCGAGATTTTTGGCAAACGGCAGGACGACGCGCTCAAACAGTGGACTTGAAAGCAGGATTTCGAATTCCAGCTTCTGGCCGGTTTTCTCGTTGACGCGGACGCCGTCCTTGATGACCCAGCCGGCATCGCTGAGCAGTTTCGAGGCGATCCTGAGATTGCCGCGAATATTGCCGGAACCGTCTGACGACGGCGGCATGTATTCCTTGGTGAAGACTTCAGCCGGCAACTTGTCGCGGTAGGGTTCCAGCAACGCCAGTTCGGCCTTGGACGGCAGACCGGTTGCAGCCAGTTCCGAATTTTCGAAAAAGCTGCGGGTGCGGGTGTACTGCCCATAAAACAGGTTCTTGTTCGACCATTCGAAATCAAACGCATAACCAAGCGCCTGTCGGACCATCGGGTCTTTGAACATGTCGCGGCGAAGATTGAAGGCAAAGCCCTGCATGCCCGCCGGTCGGTTGTGATCGAATTTCTGCAGCTTGATCAGGCCGTTTTTAACCGCCGGCACATCATAGGCGGTGGCCCATGCTTTCGATGAATTTTCCTGGCGGTAATCAAAGCGACCGCCGGTGAAGGCCTCGATCGAGACCTGGGCGTCACGGTAATATTCAAATTCGATGGTCTCGAAATTGTCCTGGCCGACATTGACCGCAAGATCCTTGCCCCAGTAATCCTTGACCCGTTCCAGCACGATGGAACGGTTGGCATCGACGCTTTTGACCCGGTACGGACCGCTGCCGAGCGGGGGTTCAAGGGTTGTCGCATCGAACTCGCGGGTTGCCCAATAGTGCTTCGGCAGCACCGTCAGTTGGCCGAGGATCAGCGGCAGTTCCCGGTTTTCGCCCGGTTTGAATTCAAACCGCACGGTCTTCGGGCCAAGCTTCACGGCCTTGGCGACGCTCGAATAATAAAACCGGTAAAATGGTGCCCCTTTCGAGACCAGCGTCTCGAAGCTGAAGATCACATCATCTGCCGTGATCGGCTGGCCGTCGTGCCAGCGCGCTTCATCGCGCAACGTGAACTCGACCCAGGAACGGTCTTTCGGGGTTCTGACGGTCTTGGCCAAAAGGCCGTATTCGCTGAACGCCTCGTCGGCGGACGAGGTCAGCAGGGTATCATAGACAAAGGATGCGCCACCGGCCGAATTGCCCTTGATGATGAACGGGTTGAGGCTGTCGAAGCCGCCGATTGCACCGAGCCGGATATTGCCGCCCTTGGGCGCATTCGGATTGACGTAATCGAAATGCTTGAAATCGGGTCCGTATTTCAGATCGCCATGCATGGCGAGGCCGTGGGCCGGTTGCGGCTCGTCAGCGGCAATGGCGTGCGTTGCGAAGATACCGAAAAACACTACAAAAAAACGGAACAGGGATCGCAGTGACATGGGGCCTCCGGTTTCATTGAACGGCTGAACAAGTGTGGTCTGCGCAGGGCGTCACTTCAAGGAAAGCCGTCTCAGGGCTAGGTAAATACGCCGTGAGCAGGTCTCGCAACTTAATGATTGTTCATGTTGAAAGCGCCGGCGGCGCTTCAGTGCGAAAGAATGGCGACGGCTGCCTGATGCAGGGCCTTATCGGCAGCGGCAATAACGGTATGTTTTTTGCCGTCTTCGCCGGGTTCGAACGTTAACGGCTGGCCCGCCCAGTCGGTAATGATGCCGCCGGCCCCTTCGATGATGGGAATCAGGGCGGCGTAGTCATAGGGCGCCAGGTCGGCTTCACAGACCATATCCGTCCAGCCGGATGCCATCTGGCAGTACCCCTGGCATTCATTGCCGAAGGTCGTGTAATGCACGGCGGCCATCAGGGCCTCGAAACGGGGCTTGTGGTCGCCCTTGAACATCTGCGGCGACGTTGTCGTCAGCCATGCAGATTCAAGCGGTCGGCCCTTGCGGGTCGATATCGGTTGGCCGTTGAACAGTGTCGGTCGGCCCAATCCGCCGGTCCAGCGGTCGCCGGTTGCCGGGCCATCGGTGACCCCGGCAATGGCGCGACCATTTCTGACGATGCCGATCAGGATGCCGAAAATGGGTTTGCCGGTAATGAACGCCTTGGTGCCGTCAATCGGATCGAGAATCCAGACCGTTTCCGCATCCGGATTGGTGACACCGAATTCTTCGCCGAAAATACCGTCATTTGGCCGCTCGGCACCGATGATATCGCGCATCACACGCTCGGCCGCCCGGTCCGCTTCGGTGACAGGGCTGGCGTCACCCTTGGCCTCGTGACCGATGCCGCTGCGAAATTTGCTCAGCGTTATCGGTCTGGCCGCATCTGCGAGGCGACCGGCGAGGTTCAGGATCTCATCGATATCGGCGGGTATGTCCGCCGTCCGGTTCATGGCAACGGCGGCGGATTGTCAGTGTTTTCGCGGAGATACAGTATCACGTCGGCACGATCAGAGGCTTTCTTGAGCCCGGCGAACGTCATCTTCGTACCTTTTGCGTAATCGCGCGGATTGTTTAGGAAATGATCGAGATCCTCATATCCCCATTTGCCACCAAGACCCTTGATCGCATCGGAATAGGCAAAATCGCCGACAGCGCCCTTGTCGCGGCCAAGCACACTCCAAAGATGCGGGCCGACCTTGTTGGCACCGCCCTTTTCAATGGTGTGGCAACCGACGCATTTTTTGAAAACGTTGGCACCCTTTTCGCTGGATGCGGAGGCCAGCAAGGTCAACGCGCTGACTTCAGCCTTTTGCTCACCGGCGGCGGCGTCGCCCCCGGCTTTCTCGGCAACCTCTATCTTAAAGGCTTCCTCGTGCAACGGATCCGCGTGAACAAGCATGTTCCCGATCTGATTGCTGCCCCAAACGACCCAGGCAGTCATCAAAACTGCGAAGCCGGCTTTTTCCCAAAACGAGAAGTGCATGCGTTAGTCTCCTAGCCCCAAACGACAAAGATGTTTTAGCGGCTCCACGCCGAGTGTTCAATACGTCAGTGCATATGCCGAAAGGGCTGGGACGGCAAGCCAGGAACCGCTATACCAAAAACAGTTTTTAGGGGAAAACGATGAACCCGATCATAATTGTCCCGGCACGCCTTGCCTCAACCCGACTGCCGGGCAAGCCATTGGCCGATATTCACGGCAAGCCGATGATCGTGCACGTCATGGATCGCGCCGCTGAAGCCAATTGCGGCCCGGTGCTGTGTGCGGCGGCTGAAGCCGAAATCGCCCGTGTTGTGGCCGCGGCCGGCTACCCGGTTCAGTTGACCGACCCTGATCACCCTTCGGGTTCGGACCGGATCTGGGAAGCGCTCAGCCGCGATGACCCGGTCGGAGCGCATGATGTGATCGTCAATCTGCAGGGCGATCTGCCGACCCTGGATCCGGCACTGGTTAAATCCGTCGTGCAACCTTTGGCCGATCCGGACGTTGATATTGCAACCCTTGTCTGCGAAATTACCGAACAGGACGAGCGTAGCAACCCGAACGTCGTCAAATGCGTGACCGCGTTTGCTGCGGGCCATAATACCGCCCGGGCGCTTTATTTCACGCGCGCCACGGCCCCTTCCGGCGAAGGACCGTTGTGGCATCACATCGGCATTTATGCCTATCGTCGAGAGGCCCTGCAGCGATTTGTCGCGCTGCCGCCGGGTATTCTCGAGCAACGCGAGAAACTCGAGCAACTGCGGGCACTGGAAGCCGGGATGCGAATCGACGCGGTCCGCGTTGACACGGTTCCGCTCGGTGTCGATACTCCCGCCGATCTTGAGCGTGCGCGCCGGATTCTGCTGCGTTAAGCGGGACTTAGAACATGTGGTTTGGGATATAGGCCGATGACATCATCCGATAAACTGATCTCTTTTCAGGGGGCGCCCGGGGCCAATTCCGACATCGCTTGCCGGAACGCCTATCCGGACATGACGAGCCTGCCCTGCAATACCTTCGCCGATGCCTTTGCCGTTGTGCAGAACGGTGAGGCCAAACTGGCGATGATCCCGATCGACAACACCGTCGCCGGTCGTGTCGCCGACATTCACCACCTTTTGCCCGACAGCGGCCTGTATATCATCGCCGAGCACTTTGAGCGGATCAATCATCAGCTTCTGGTGCTGCCCGGCAGCAAACTGGCCGATATCAAGGAAGTGCACAGCCATGTGCATGCGCTGAACCAGTGCCGCGGCTTGCTCAAGGAACTGGGCGTCAAGGCCGTGGTCCATGCCGATACGGCGGGGGCGGCGGCGGATATCGCCAAATGGGGCGACAAGACCAAGGCGTCGATTTCATCAAGGCTGGCGGCCGAGGTCTATGGCCTGGAAATTCTGCGTTCCGATATCGAGGACGCCGAACACAACACCACACGCTTTATCGTGCTGTCGCGCGAAAGCCGTTACCCGCAACCCGACTCGGGTGATCTGATCACCAGCTTCGTGTTCCGGGTCCGCAACATTCCGGCAGCACTTTATAAAGCGATGGGCGGATTCGCCACCAACGGCGTCAACATGACCAAGCTGGAAAGCTATGTCAGTGAAGGCTTCGTGGTGGCGCAGTTCTATGCCGAGGTCGAAGGCCATCCGGAAGACCCGGGCCTGAAGCTGGCGCTTGAGGAATTGGCATTCTTCTCGCACGAGGTAAAAATTCTCGGCGTGTATCGCGCCGACGCCTTCCGCAAATCAGCCGGCGGCTGAACCTAGCCCGCGTCAAACCACTGCTGGATCAGCCAGCGCGAGATCGAATCGCGTCGCGGCAGACGAATATCGTCATCCTTGGCATCGAGCCATTCCTTCATGCCGCGAATGTCGTCACGGGTGAACCAGCGGCAGTCGCTCAGTTCTTCGGGATCGATGGTGATGTCATAGCTGGTTGCCAGCGCATGAAAGCCGAGCATCAGCGATGACGGAAACGGCCACGGCTGCGATGCCAGATAGTCGACTTTGGTGGTCTCGACGCCGGCTTCTTCATAGACCTCGCGGTTGACCGCCTGCTCCAGCGTCTCGCCCGGTTCTACAAAACCGGCCAGCGTTGAATACATGCCGAACTGCCAGCGCGGATTTCGTCCGAGCAGACAGGCGCCGCCCGGAATATCGGTGCGATGCACAAGCACGATGATCGCAGGATCAGTGCGCGGGAAATGGCTGGTGGCGCACTCGGCATTGCTACAGACCCGTTCATGCCCGCTATGGCGTGATTGGGTCGGCGCACCGCAGACACCGCAGTGCCCATGCTGGGAATGCCAGTGGATCATGCCCCGGGCATGCGCCAGCAGATGCGCTTCGGTCGCCGGCAGAAACGGCCCGACAGTTCGCAGGTCGACGAACTCGGTGGCACCGCTGGTTACGGTGATAATCTGTTCGGCCAGAGCATCATTGACGGCGACAGCGAACACGGGCTTATGTTCATCCGTGCCGAGCAACACCGCCTGATAACCGCCCTCAAGGATTTCGCGCGCCGCGCCGCCCTCAAATATCATCGCCCGATGCGCATCCCCGGCAATCACCAGATTCTTGGATCTGTTGACCGGAACGACGCCAAGCCCTTCCGCCATGCGCTCGGCAAGCCATTCGGGAGGGCGGCGAGACATATTGTCACGGCGCAGCGAGAGGGTGGTGTAGGTCAGTTTCACGGACATGGCGAAACTTTGCATAGCGCAAAGCGACAGGCAACGACGCTTCGATATTTCACTGGATATTTCAGGGGCCGGTTTTTGCGAGCAACGACCGGCATTGCCCAAGAACCGAGGTGCGGTCCTTGAAGGACATGTCGACGGCACATTGGGTGATCAAATAACCCCGGCAATCCGCTTAAATAACGACGTTAACCATAAAATGCTGATAAAGCCGCTGGACACAACGATAAATTGAGGCTTTTTTAACCGTTCTTGGCCACACTGCCGATGAGAGATGTTCCCGCACCCCTGGGTGCCGTTGCATTCCTGCAATCGGTAGGTGGAGAGAACGGTGGTGAAAATGAATACTGATATGTGCCGCGCGCTGGGCAGGCACCTTCTGAACTGGGGCGCTGTCGCTGTTGCGGTGACGGCGTTGTCGGCTTGTGCTGCATCTTCGGGTGTCAGCAACTTCGCCGTGGCTGAATGTAAACAGATTTCAAAACGCGCCGAAGCCAAGATCAACTGGGCACGCGTCCCGGAAATCGAAATCCGTGTTCGCAACGGCGATTATTCGCCGATGGTGACGCGGCTTCAGCAGGGGCGTCCGTATGTGCTGAGGATTCGCAACCGCGATGACAGCCTGCGGGTCTTCCGTGCCAAGGACTTCTTTACCAGAAATGCGGTGATCGCGGTGGGTGTCGAAGGCGTTCGTGCCGAGGATACCTGCATCAACGCAATCTCCATTCCGGCACGGCAAAGCGCCGAAATCCGCATGGTTGCGGTCACCGACGGCACGTTCGAATTTGAAGACAACGCGATCCTGCTGCCGTTCGTGTTTTCCGGCGGTCCATCCGGCGCCATTGTCATTGATGAACGTCGCGAGACTGCCGGCTTAAACTAGCCCGTCTGCTGCTCACCTTTGTTGCATGTGTGGCCTTTGGCCATGCATGCATCCTATGCCGCTGTTTAGGGCCAAAGCACCATGACAACTGCTGACGAACTGATACGCACGCTGGGTCTGAGCCCGCTGCCATGGGAAGGTGGCTGGTACCGCGAAACCTGGCGTTCAAGTGCGGAGATTCCGCCCGGTGCGCTGAGTGCGGACTACAACGGGCCACGTTCTGCCGGGACCGCCATCTATTATCTGCTGACGCCGGACACGGTCTCGAAAATGCACCGCCTGCCGTCGGACGAAACGTTTCATTTTTATATGGGCGACGCCGTTGAGATGCTGTTGCTGCGTCCGGGGCCGGCAGGCCATGGCGTGAACAGCGAGATCGTTGTGTTCGGCCATGATCTGGCCCGGGGCGAACATGTGCAGTTCACGGTGCCCGGCAATACCTGGATGGGGGCACGCCTGAAATCGGGTACAGCCAACGGCTATGCCCTGATGGGCACAACCGTTTCTCCCGGCTTCGATTTTGCCGATCTGGAGATGGGTGATGCCGCCGTGCTGATTTCAGGCTGGCCGGCACAGGCCGATCTGATCAGGGCGCTGAGTTAACGTCCGGGCAGTTCGGCAAAGTGCCGGATCACGTTCTCGAGTATCCTTGAAACATTGTTCTTGAACCCGTTGCTCGGCAGCGAGCCGCAGAATGTGATTGATCCGACGGCGAAAACGGCACCGCCGCCAAGGCAATCGAAATACACCATGTCCGACCGGATCAGTTGTTCCGGGGGCGGGCCGCTCCAGGTGGCGACGTGGGTCAGCCATTCCTCGGGCGGCAGGACGAAATGATCGGGGTGATCTTCCGACGTTGCCAGCACGCGGACGTTGTCCGGCGTGCCGAGCTTGTCATCGACCCGGTCCAGCTCATAGCCGGCGGCACCGCCGCCGCTGAGGCCGAAGTCGCCGATGATTTCGTCATCGACGCCCTCGAATATCCAGGCAAGATCGGGATCATGCGATGCCGGCTTGCGACGGTAGTGTGTGCCTTCAAACTGACCCTGTACGGTAAAGCCGACGCCGACGAGTTGCTGCGGCGGACGGGCATTGCGCCGCCATGTGCCGCCGTATTCGTCATTGAAAGCGTGGAAATACTCGCCCGGTTCGGCGGCCCATGCACGAAGTCCGCCTTCAGCGCGGCGCACTTCGATCAGGCCGTCCTTTTCGGGATGCAGCGCGACCCGCCAGTAAAAACCGTTGCCGCCGAGATAAACCAGATTGCCACCGCCATCACGGTAGGCCTGAATGGCGTCGAGGGTCTCGGTGGTGTGATATTCCGGGTGTGATGTCGTCAGCACCGTTTTGTAAGGCGCCAGCAGGGCGGCACCTTCATGGTGAACTTCCCAGTCGGTGACGATATCGAATTCGATCCCTTGAGCTTCCAGCCAGGCCAGCAGATGCGTGTCGGCCGGGAAGTGCCTGAGACCGGAAACCGTGAATTCTTCGCCAAATACCATATAGCCCGGACGCAGGTTGAGGATCGGACGGTGCCAGGTGGTGTGGCAGATGCCTGAGCCGTCACCATGATCATTGTAGGTCGACAGGCCGAACTCGGGATGCTCTGCCGGGCTGTACGGATACGCGCCCCAGTCCTTGGCACGCTTCAGCCAGTGCGGGCCGAAATCGCTGCGCCCCTGATTGGCGTAAATCACATAGGTGAACGTCGACATGATCAGACAGACCTTTGCCTGCTGCACCCCTTTCGGCGGGCAGATGAAGATCGGCATCATGTCCCACAGATCCCCGGCGCTCAGTTTGATAGCGTAGACGCCGCTTCCGAGATCATCCGGAATGGTGAACGTAAAATCCGTTTCCCAGCCGCAATCGGCGATATCGTCGTCGTGAAAGTGGATGGCGGCATATTGTTCGGGCGCACTGTGCCATGACATCACCGAGCCGTCCCAGCCGGCACTGCGCATCGCACGGGCAGGGGCGCGGGCCAGTGTGCCGGTTGTCGCCAGCGACCCTGTGCCCGGGACGCTCATGGAATGCATGTCTTGCGAAAAATCCCACGTCGCCAGCGCAGCACTGCCGGGCGTTGCGGTACCCGGGTGGGCACCCTGATGAATGGCCGGGGCTTCGATCTTGCCGTTGTAATGGCCGGTCTGCGTGTCGGCCTCGAGGGCGGCGATGAGGACGTGACTTAAGCCCTGCGTCGACGCGCTGGAAATCCTTGTATCGCTGATGCCTTCGTCGTCGATCAGGCTGCGCGGGCCGAGCAGGGCCTGTCCGACACTAAGCGTGCCGCTGGCGGTATCCAGTGTCGCCCAGACCCGGTACCAGATCCGGCGACGAAAGGTCTTGCCGGTCGTCAGTGTGGTGTCGCCGAATACGGCTTCGGCGCCGTTCTGGCCGATCGACAGCGCAAACCCGGGCGTGCCGTCAGCATGCATAAGATGGATCACGCCCTGACGGCCCTTGGCGGGCAGGGTCGGCCAGATCAGCGCGCTGATCGTAATGATGCCCGGCAACGGGCCGCTCAGCGCCGTTTCCATATGAGAGCCAAGCTGGACAGACTGGGCGCGGGATGAATAGTCCCCTTCAAAAGGGCTCGGCACCGGAACGGTCTGCATACCCGGTCCGGCCGGGTTCGGATCGCCGCAGATGATCCGGACCAGTTCTGCATGGTACGGTTCAGGCCCCGTGCTCGAGACCTTGACGGCAATGGTTTCGCCGGGACGTGCGGACAGTTTATCCGTGTAACCAATCAGGGGGATCATGAGCAGATGCAGCCAATAAATGTGATCAGGGACAGAGGTCTAATATCAACCATGCTCAAAAATTGTCGACATTTATTTGCCCGACCGGTGCCGATGGAACAGCCATCAAGGCTCAGCGGTCCTTTTCCACTGGGCGACAGCTCGACTCAAAGGTGGTTCAGCCAGGCCTTTATTTCGCCGGCGCCTTTGATCGGTGTCTGCATATGGCCACCGGGGACGACGGCATAGGCGCTTTTGGGATTTGCCGGCAGCTTGTCATAAATCAGGGATTTGCCGACAGACAGCAGGGCATCCTCTTCGCCGAGAATGAACAGTACCGGGATATCCGGAGAGAGTTTAGGGGCGGCGTTCTGCATGACGGCCATGCCATTCGGATCAAACCAGCTGATGGCGATCTCGGCCTCGACGACGCGGGTCGATTTCTTGCCCTGATTGAAGTCCATGATCTCAACCGTGTCGTGCGGCTTGCCGGCGGCAACCAGATCGCGCGCCTGTGCCAGAACGGAGGCCGTTTTCGAGGCATGCAGGTCGGGCCGGTGTCCGGGGGCCATCATCAAAACCCCAGCGAGTTCGGGATGCGCCGTCGCATAAGCCAGCGCCGCGGCAGCCCCCATGCTGTGACCGCCGATGACGATCTTTGTCGCCCCTGCCGCTTTCAGCTCCGCGACCGCCGCATCAATCTGCCTGAAGCTGTTTTCCAGCGTCTGGTTCAGGCTGTTGTCTCTGGACCACGGCATTTCCGGCGTGCGGACGGTAAAATCCGAAGACAGACGATCAGCCAGCTTGCCGACGATTGAATTACTGGTGCCCATGCCGTCCTTGCCATGCATCAGCACGATTCCGGTAGCCTTGTCGGCATGGCTTTGCTGCGCGGGGAAAACAATCAGGGCAAGGGCGAGATAAATGCAAAACCGAAAATGCTTCATGGGAAACTCTTTCGACAGCGTGAACGGGGACAAAACTGGCTTCTGTGCTGAGATAGAGGGGTAATGTAGCGCATTTTCGAAGCCCTCGCAGCATGCAAAATCTGGCCACCCGGATTTATTGGTGATTAGGACCTTTCGGTATCACTGATGGGTTGTTATATTCCGCTTGGGAGATCGGCCCGGACGGGCTTCTCGCCAACCCGGTCAGGTCCGGAAGGAAGCAGCCGTAACGAGTTTCGGCCCGGGTCGGAGCCCGGTCTCCCACCTAATTCTCAGCCCGGACGGGAAATATGAACGATAGCGCCGCCCCTGAAACCGCCGAAGCGCCCGCCGCCGGCGAGTATCAGGTGCTGGCCCGTAAATACCGGCCGACGACCTTTTCCGGGCTGATTGGCCAGGATGCCATGGTCAGGACCCTGACCAATGCGTTCGCTTCAAACCGTCTGCACCATGCCTTTGTCATGACCGGCGTCCGCGGTGTCGGCAAGACATCGACAGCCCGCATTATTGCCCGCGCCCTCAACTGTATCGGCCCCGACGGCAAGGGTGGGCCGACCACCGAGCCTTGCGGGGTCTGCGAAAACTGCATCGCCATTGCCGGCGACCGTCATGTTGATGTTCTGGAAATGGATGCGGCGTCCAACACCGGCGTCGACAACATGCGCGAATTGATCGACGGGGTCCGCTACCGGCCGTCATCGGCGCGATACAAGGTCTACATCATCGATGAAGTGCACATGCTTTCAAAAAGCGCTTTCAACGCGCTTTTGAAAACGCTCGAGGAACCACCGGAACACGTCATCTTCATTTTTGCCACCACCGAGATCCGCAAGGTGCCGGTCACCGTGCTGTCGCGCTGCCAGCGCTTCGATCTCAGGCGGGTTCCGGCGGAAACGCTGGTTACCCACTTTGCCGAAATCTGCAAAAAGGAAGGCGCCGAGATTTCCGACGGTGCCCTGCACATCATTGCCCGTGCCGCCGACGGTTCGGTGCGTGACGGACTCAGCCTGCTTGATCAGGCGATTGCCCATGCCGACGGTGCCATCGGCGAAGATCGGGTCCGCGACATGCTGGGGCTGGCCGATCGCACGCGTACCTTCGGATTGCTGGAGTCGGTGCTGCGGGGGGATATCGCCACGGCGCTGGACGAGCTTCAGGCGCAGTACAAAGAGGGTGCCGACCCGGCTTCGGTGATCGAAGATATGCTCGATCTGGTGCACTGGCTGACCCGCGTCAAGATTCTCCCGGAAAGTGCCGATGCTCCGGAGGTGCCGGAAAACGAACGCAGCAAGGGCAAGGAACTGACGCAGACTCTGCGCATGCCGATTTTGACGCGCGCCTGGCAACTGCTTTTGAAGGGTCTGGGCGAGGTCAACATCGCCCCGTCGCCACTGGCTGCAGCGGAAATGGTGCTGGTGCGTCTGGCCTATGCCGCCGAGCTGCCGACACCGGGTGATGCCGTCAAGGCGTTACAGGACGGCATTGCTGATGGCGGACCGGCGACGGCGTCCGCACCGCCGCCGTCAAATCCCGGTGGCGGTCAGGCGCAGGCCCGCGTCAGTGGCGGCGGTGCGCAGGCGTCGGTACAGACAGCGCCGGTGGCGATGGCCAAGCCGGCGGTGCATGCCGATGCTTATGCCGAACCTCACGCCAGCCAGATGGTGCAAACCTTCCAGACATTTCAGGCGGTTTGCGATCTGGCGACCGAGTTGCGCGAAGGGCGATTGGCGGCGTTTCTCGAAAATCAGGTGCGCATCGTCGCCTTTGAACCCGGCCGCATTGAATTCAGCGCGGATGGCGGAGCCGATCGTGACATGGTGCAAAAGCTCAAGGGGTTCCTCGAGGAACATTCCGGGCGAAGCTGGGCGGTTGCGCTGGCACGTGACGCCGGGGGCGAAACGGTTGCCGAAATCAGAAACAGTGATGCCCTGAAGGCACGCACTGCCGTCGGCGCACACCCGCTGGTCAAAGCGGTGCTGGATACTTTCCCGGGCGCTCATGTGGAAGAAGTGCGCCATCTGGTCAGCAAATCGCTGCCCCCCGTCGAGGTCGATCAGGTTGAAGAAGACGTCCCGAATTATGAGGACGATCTTTGACCCCCGGATCTGACGCGCCGAAGTCAGTTCGACCAGACTATTACCGCGTTGAAACGTCCGCCATGCGTATTGCAGAGCTTTGCGACGCTTTGGCCGTTTGGCAATCGAAGTGCCGGGACGATGGCTTGCCGGTATGGGGTGATCTTCATTTTCTCGATTTCAATGTACGTATTCTGCCGCGGATGATGCTGCTGGACGTCGATTTGCAGCCGGGTTTCGGTTCCTACCGATTCTGGGGCAGTAAGGTCGCCAGTGCCGATGGCACCGACATGACCGGGCGCAGGGTTGATGCCCTGGCCCCGGACCGCCACGCGCGCTATTCGGAAGAACAGTACCGCTGGGTCGTCGAGCATGCCCGACCGGCCCTGTTTGTCGCCTGCCTCGGTGAAAAGTCATGGGATCGCAAATACGAAGCGGTGCTCAGAATGCCGTGTCGCTCGGCAGCCGACAGTCCACTGGACCGGGTGCTGTCGATCGGTTTTTATGACGATGTGCGACAGGCGATCGAGGATTACGTCGATTCGGGTATCGATCTGGCGAATTATTTTGATAAAGAAAGCTAGCGCCGGACCAGTTTTCGGGGGCTATTCAAGCATGAATGTATTGTTTGACGCCTCGCCCCAGGCACTCATGAAATCACCAAGGTAGGGACGGGCCGTTTTCTCGGTGTCGATAAAGTTGACCAGATCGGCGACGGATGCGTTGTAGCCGGCCTTGTTCAGGGTGCCGTTGTGCAGTTGCCAGCGTAAATATACCAGATAGGTATTGAGAACGTCGGTTTCGCAGTAATTGCGCACCTCTTCGACTTTTCCCTGATCAATCATTTCTGCGACCATGGAACCGTCGACGCCGAACTTGCCGGCAAAACCGAATGCGGCGCAGACCTCATTCAGCTTGACCCGGGCCGAAGCCCCGAAATCGGACAGCACGTCGAGTAGATCGCAGTGCCAGTCGGCGGCATAGCGATAGCCGTAGCTGTTCCACTTGTCGCCGGATTTATGCAGCCAAGGCGCCGAGATGCCGTGTACCATGGCCCGGTATTTGAGGACCGGCAGATCAAAGCTGCGGCCGTTGAAGCTGACCAGTCTGGGTTTCATGCGCTCGAGATAGGTGAAAAAGCCCTGCAACAGCTTGGCTTCGTCAAAGCCGGCCTCCCCGCCGGAGCGCAGATCGCGCAGGATATAGCCCTCCTGGGTGCCGTCGCGTTCGATTTCCGCTTCGAGAAAGGAAATTGCCACGACTTTGTGAAAAGGCTGCCGCGGGAAGCTGTTTTTCCCGTCGGTCACGTTCAGGTGGTACTGTTCAATGGCGGCGCGGCGCACCTGGATGTCCGGCGAGGTTTCCCCGGTCAGGTTCGGCGCAGCGTCCGTATCGGGGACAGTTTCAATATCGAAGACGAACAGGTTTTGATGCAGCATGGCAAATGTTATACAGGGCTTCGGAACAGATTCCCAGTAAGTGATGGAGCAACAGCGCCAATGAAAAATCTCGGCCAGATGATGAAGCAGGCACAGCAGATCCAACAGAAGATGGCGGATATGCAAAATGAACTCGAACAGATGGAAGTCACCGGCAAGTCCGGCGGCGGCATGTGTCAGGTTACGCTGACCGGCAAGGGCATGGCCAAGAAGGTGCTGATCGACCCGGCACTGGTCAATCCGGACGATGCCGAAGTCCTCGAAGACCTGATCGTTGCCGCGATCAATGATGCCCGGGCCAAGACCGATGAGGCGACCCGCGAAAAGATGCAGGAAATCACCGGCGGGCTGTCGCTGCCGCCCGGCATGCAGTTGCCGTTTTGATCCGAGACGATCTTGGCCGAACATGAAATCGAGCGTCTGGTCCAGCTGCTGGCAAAACTGCCGGGGCTGGGGCCGCGTTCGGCGCGCCGCGCCGTCCTGCAACTGCTGAAACGGCGCGAATCCCTGATGCAGCCGCTGGCGCAGGCGCTGGCCGATGTCGGGGCCAGGGTCCGCGCCTGTTCAAATTGCGGCAATCTCGACACCCGGGATCCCTGCACTATCTGCAATGACCCGAGACGCGATGGCTCGGTCCTGTGTGTGGTCGAGGATGTTGCCGATTTATGGGCGCTTGAGCGTGCATCGAGTTTCAAGGGTCACTATCACGTGCTTGGCGGGACCTTGTCGGCGCTGGATGGTATCGGGCCCGATGAGCTGAATATCCCGGGTCTGATCGCCCGCGCCCGCGCCAACCGGACGAGCGAAGTGATCCTCGCGACCAGCGCCACCGTCGATGGACAGACCACGGCGCATTACATTGCCGACCGCTTGCATGAACATGGCATCAAGGTTTCCGGTCTGGCGCATGGCGTGCCGGTCGGCGGCGAGCTTGATTATCTCGACGACGGTACGATCTCGGCGGCGCTCAGGGACCGTCGACCGGTTTAGCGCTTTCTTCGGAATCGACGTACGCTTCGTCTTCCAGCGCCTTGATGATGGCGCCGCGCTTGGCCAGCGAATCGGCAACCCCTTCATCCATGTTGCAGCCGACGAAGGTGGCTTTTTCCACAACCACGTCTTTCAAAACCGCGCCCCTGAGATCGGCTTCCTTGATCAGGGCGCCGGTAAAATCGGCTTCGATAAGAATCGCTTCGGTGAGATTGCAGCGCCAGCGTTGTCCGGTTTTCTTGCCGTCCTTGTTGCGTACTTCGATCGGGCGGAAATTGGCTCCGGTGAAATCCGCTTTCTTGAGCACGCATTTGTGAAAATTGGCGGCGTCGAGATCGGCGTTTTTGAAGTTGCAGCCGGTCAGCATGGATTCCTGAAAAAAAGTGAACAGACAGATAGTGTCGCTGAGATTGCATCCCTGCATGTTGGAGGATTGAAGGTGCATGCCGCTCAGATTGACGCCGCGCAGATTGGTACCGGAAAGATCGACCCCTTCGAGGTGCGCCGGTATGCCGTCCTCGCCGTTGGTGCGTATCCACTTGTGATGTTTGATCATCTTGTTGCGGACAGTGATATCGAGGTGCGAGAGGGTTTCCGGCACGACCACATTTTCGATGCTGGCATGCTGCAGATTGGTCGAGTTCAGGACGGCACCACGCATGTTGGCGTCATCCAGACATGCCGAGCTGAGATTGGCGTCGCTGAGGTTGGCCTCGCCGAGATTGGCGCCTTTGAGCGATGCGCCGCCCATTTTCGCCTTGGTGAAATTCACCTTGGTCAGATTTGCGTGGTCAAAATTCGCCGATTGCAGATCGGCGGATTCAAGATCGGCGCTGCTCATCTGCGCTTTCGACAGATTGGCTTCGGCAAGATTTTCCTTCAGGTCGTCGGCGCGTCCCTTGTCTTCCTTGGACAGTGAAGCACCCTGCAGTTTCCAGACCATTTCGGCGACCTGACCGGCGCGCAGGTCGACCTCGATCATCGAGGCATGTTCAAGATTGGCCCCGGTCAGTTTGGCCCCGCGCATATCGGCCCGGTCAAAACAGGCATGCGACAGATTGGCCTTGGTGAAGTCGCAGCCGTAAAGGTCGGCGCCGCCAAAATTGGCACCGACGAAGGAGCCGTGCGAAAGATCGCATCCGGTGAGAACGGCTTCGTGCAGGTTGATCTTGTTGAGTTTCAGGCCGCGAAGATCCTTCATCCGGATATCCGCGCGCTTGCCGCCGGCATCGCCGGAAATGAATCGCTTGTGGGCAAGCAGGATATTTTTCAGTTCGGTCGCGTCCATCACGTTACTCTATTTTTCTGTCGTCGGGCGGGCGCAGTAATTTATCTGCCGCCACGGTGCCTTCGCCCAGTTGCAGGGCATCGATATCGGCGCCGCGCTTGGCAACCTTGTCGGTCGAAATGCGGATGTCGCGGATGTCGCGGTGCGCCTGATCGAAATGTGTCTGCAGCTTGTCGACCCGGTCATCAAGCCGCCCGACGTCTTCCAGCATCTTGCGCACTTCGGTCTGGATGACGTCGGCCTGTTCGCGCATGTGGACGTCGCGCAGGATCGCCCGCACCGTATTCAGGGTCGCCATCAGCGTAGTTGGCGAGACGATCCACACGCGTCGGCGGAAGCCTTCTTCGACAACGTTCCTGAAATTGGCGTGCAGTTCCGCATAGACCGCTTCGGAGGGCAGGAACATCAGCGCACTTTCCGATGTTTCACCGGGCAGGATATATCGCTCGGCGATGTCCTTGATGTGCTTGATGACGGACGCCGAAAAGGCGCGGCCGGCCTGCACCTTGTCGGCGTCCGTCTCGGCGTTTCTGAGTGTCGCATAACTTTCCAGCGGGAATTTGCTGTCAATGGCGATCGAGCCCGGCGGATTGGGCAGCTTCAGCAGGCAATCGACACGCTTGCCGTTCGACAGGGTAAACTGAAAATCATAAGCCGACGTCGGCAGGGCCGAGACGACAAGATCGTTCAGCTGAATTTCTCCAAATGCGCCACGCGCCTGCTTGTTGGAGAGGATATCCTGCAGACCGACCATCTGCTGGGACAGATCGGTGATGTTCTTTTGCGCGTGATCGATCAGGGCCAGCCGCTCGTGCAGGACCTTCAGGGTCAGACCGGTTTTTTCGGTTTGTTCGCTAAGGCCGTCGCCAAGACGTTTCGACAGGCTGTCCAGCCGTTGATTGCTGTCGGCCTGCGCCTGTTCCATGCGTCCGGCCAGACTGGTCTGCGCATTGGCAAGATTTTGCGAGATTTCGGCCAGTTGCTGCAGTCTGGCGGCCTGTTCGGCACGTGCCCGTGCGCCACCTGTCATGGACATGATGACGGTGACCAGAACGATGCCAAGAGCGCCTAGAATGAGCACGGTCTGGATGTCGACTTGCACGCTGCCTCTCTTTCGTCAAAATCTCATGTTAAAGCTTGCATGAGCTTGGGCCGGGACGCAAACCTCCGGATGCCCGCCCGGGAACCAGAGGATATCAGTATGACTTATCGCTTCGCTTCTGCCATCGCCATTCTGTCTGCCGGATTGATGTCCGTGCAGTCGCTGAATGCCCAGGAAGCAACGGTGACAGCCCCCAGGCTGACGATTTATGCCAACGGCCTGACCCTGGTCGACGAAGCCCGAACCCTGCCGGTAGGCCCCGGCAAGACCGTCAGGCTCGACAGGACTGCGCCGATGATGATCGCCGACAGTGTCCGTGTGGCGCTGGCCGATGGTACCGAAGTCATGGAAGTCGCCCTCGATTCGGACATCCTGACAGAACGCGCGTTGCTTGAGCGTGCGCTGGGCCAAACCGTCCGGCTGGCCCGTATCAACCCGGTAACGGGTGTTGAAACCATCGAAACCGCCACGGTGCTGAGTGTCGCCGGGGGCGTGGTGCTGAAAGTCGGGGACCGGGTCGAAACCAACCCGCCGGGACGCATCATTTTTTCGGCATTGCCAGAGGATCTGCATGCAACGCCGATGCTGTCGCTGCGTCTGACCGGACCGATCCATAAACCGACGGCGGCGAGGTTGGCCTATCTGACCGGCGGGCTGGCATGGAGCGCCGTCTATACAGCGGTTCTCAGCGCGGCGCACGACAGCATGGATCTGAGCGGCTGGGCCCGGATCGAAAACAATGCCGGTGTCGATTTCGGCCCGGCGCAACTGTCGCTGGTAGCCGGTGACGTGGCCCGCGAACAGCAGCCACCCAGAGGTAAAATCCTGATGCGTGCCGAAGCCATGTCGGCGGCTGACACCGGCGGATTCAATGCCCCCAGAAGCGAGCTTTCGGCCTTTCATCTGTACAAGATGCCGGAATTGGTGACGCTGCGAGACAAGGAAACCCGCCAGCTCAGGCTTTTGACGTCGGACGGTGTGGTGTCCAGGCGTGTTCTGGAATTCCGAAGCGGGGTGCCGGTGTTTTCGGCCATGCGCGGGATATCGCAGCCTGAACCGATGCATCAGAAAATCATGGTGGTGAACGATCAGGCCAGCCATCTGGGCATGCCGCTGCCGGCCGGGCTGGTCCGCGCTTACGTCCGCGACACCGAAGGTGCGTTGCGCTTTATTGGCGAAGACCGGATCGGCAATACGGCGTCCGGTCAGGAACTGGCGCTGGATCTCGGCACTGCCTTTGACGTGACGGTCGCGCGCAAGCAGAGCGACTTCAAACGTCTCAGCGACAGGGAAAATGAAACGGCGTTTGTTCTGACCATCCGCAATGGCGGCACGGCGGCGGGCGTGGTTCGTGTCATCGAAGATATCCCGGGCGATTGGGAGATCGTCTCCGAATCGCTGGCCCACAGCCGCGACGGGGTGTCGGCGATCTGGGAGTTGTCGGTGTCGGCGAACAGTGCGGTGGATCTCAGCTACCGGGTCCGGGTTCGGCACTGAGGCTCAGAAAAACAGCCCCGCCACGGCACCCGTCAGGCAGGTCGCCAGAGTGCCTGAAACGATGGTCCGCCCGCTCAGTGCGATGATTTCGGCGCGACGTTCCGGGCACATGGTGACAAGACCGCCGATCATGATGCCGAGGCTGCCGAAGTTGGCGAATCCGCAAAGTGCATAGGTCATGATCAGGCGGCTGCGTTCCGACAGCACCTGATCGCTCATCTGCGACATCTGCAGATAAGCCAGAAACTCGTTGAGCACGGTCTTGATCCCCATCAGCCCGCCGGCGGTGGCGGCTTCGGCCCATGGCACCCCCATGGCAAAGCAGACCGGTGCCATAAGCCAGCCCAGCATCCGCTCCAGGGTCAGGGCCTGACCGGCAATATCGGGCAGCAAACTCAGGGCGGCGTTGACCAGTGCGACCATGGCGACGGCGACGACCAGCAGGGCAATGACGTTGATCAGCAGCCCGACGCCTTCCATGGTGCCGCGCGTGATGGCATCCATGGCGTTGCCGTCGTCGGTGAATTCAAGTGTGCCAGGCGTCGCGGCACCCAGCGGTATGATCAGTGTGGCAATGGTGATGGCCGCCGGCGCGCTGAGGATCGACGCCGTCAGGATATGGCCGAGCGCGCCCGGGACGACGGGCCCCAGTATGCTGGCATAAAGCACCATGACGGTGCCGGCGACGGTCGCCATGCCGGCGGTCATCAGCACGAACAGCTCGCCCCGACCCATGGTCTTCAGGTACGGGCGGACCAGCAGCGGGCTTTCGACCATGCCGACGAAGACATTGGCGGCGACGCCGATGCCGAGGGCACCACCGATCCCGAAGCTGCGTCCGAGCAACCATGCAGCCGCCTGCACGATCAGGGGCAGAATCCGCCAGTGAAACAAAAGTGCCGACAGTGCGCTGACCACAAGGATCAGCGGTAATGCCTGGAATGCCAGGTTAAAGGATGTTCCGGCGCCGCTGCTGGCGAACGGCAGGGTGTCGCCGCCGATATAGCCGAACACGAACGCGGTGCCGGCCCGTGTCGCATCCATCAGTGCGATGACGACCCCGTTGAGCGCCAGAAAGACTTGTTTGAGGGCGGGGATGCCCAGCAGCAGGGCGGCCAGCGCCAGTTGTATGAGCAGCCCCATGACTACCGCTTTGATGTTTGCGGCGGCGCGGTTTTCGCTGATAACCCAGGCGATGACGGGGAACGCCAGGATGCCGATCAGACCCTGCCACATAACCGATGATCCTTAACGTTGTGACCGCGAAACAGTGTGGTTTCTTGACGATCCGATGCCAAGATCATATTTCCAAGCTAGGAATTAACAATTTGCGGACTTCAACATGGCGATAATGCCGATCATCGTGGCACCCGATCCGCGTCTGAAGATCAAGGCCAAACCGGTCGAGGCCGTTGACGATGCCGTGCGCAAGCTGATGGACGACATGCTTGAAAGCATGTATGCGGCCAACGGTATCGGCCTGGCGGCACCGCAGGTCGGTGATCAGCGCCGTATCATCGTCGTCGATGTCGGGCGCGAGGATGAACGCAAGCCGATGTTCCTGGCCAATCCGCAGATCGTCGGCGTTTCGGATAATGACCGGACCCATGAAGAAGGCTGTCTGTCCCTGCCGGAACATTTCGCCGAAGTGGTCAGGCCGGACCGGGTCAAGGTACGCTATCTGGACCGTGAAAACGAAATTCGTGAAATTGTCGCCGAAGATCTGCTGGCGACCTGTATCCAGCACGAGATCGACCATCTTGATGGTGTCCTGTTCGTCGATCATGTCTCGGCGCTCAAGCGCAACATGATCTTGCGCAAACTGCAAAAGGCGAAAAAGCTCGCCCAGACAAACGCGTGACCGGCGCGTGAGCACCGCGCATCCCCTCAAGCTGGCCTTCATGGGCAGCCCGGAATTTTCCATGGCGACATTGCATGGGTTGCTGGCGGACGGCCATGACGTCGTCCGCGTTTATGCGCAACCGCCGAAACCGGCCGGTCGCGGTCAGCACGAACAGGCATGCCCGGTGCATGCGGCGGCGCTCGAACTCGGCATCGACGTGCGAACACCGAAATCTCTGCGCGACGCTGACGAACAGGCCGCATTCCGGGCCCTCGGTCTCGATTGCGCAGTGGTCGTTGCCTATGGGCTGATCCTGCCGAAGCCGATCCTTGAGGCACCGAGGCTCGGTTGTCTCAATGTGCATGCATCCCTGCTGCCGAGATGGCGCGGTGCGGCACCGATCCAGCGCGCGATAATCGCCGGGGATCAACAAACCGGGGTCGGCATCATGAAGATGGATGAAGGGCTGGATACCGGCGGCGTCCTCGCCGAACAGCGGACACCGATCAGCGCCGATGAAACCGCCAGCTCGCTGCATGACCGGCTTGCGGCGATGGGTGCGGCCTTGCTTGGCGAAACGCTGCGAAAATATGCCGAGGGTCGGCTGGTCCCGCAGCCGCAATCCAGGGACGGCGTCACCTATGCGCACAAATTGGATCGCAGCGAAAGTCGCCTCGACTTCACGAAACCGGCGGCTTTGCTGGAGCGCGAAATCCGGGCTCTCAATCCCTGGCCGGGGACCTGGTTCGAGATCGGCGGCGAGAGAATCAAGGTTGCCGCCGCCGAGGTCGTCGACACCGTTGCAGAGGCACCCGGTCGCATCGTCGATGACCAGCTGACCATCGCCTGCGGCACGGGCGGCCTTCGGCCGCTCAAACTGCAAAGACCCGGCAAGGGGATGATCGATGCGGAAGCATTTCTGCGCGGGTTTGTCGTACCTTCCGGCACCGTCATCGCCGGTCCGGGAGGCTAAACCGTACTTTACGGCGTCAACACGGTGGGCTTGCTCTCATCAGGATTTTTGATCTTGTCCATGCCCTGACGCATGTGAGTCATGATGAATTCGGCACGCTTGTGCGGGCTGCCAACCGAGCGTTTCGGAAACAGATGATGCCAGGAGTCCATCTTGACGCTGAGCGAGCACAGTACGCCGCCCAGCGTAATGTGATGGCTTTTGATGGTCCTTTGCAGTTTGCGGAATTTCTCTTCGGAAATGTCGTCCCACATGTCCTTGGTGCCGGCCTCGAAGCTGTCGAAGCGTTTGCGGATCTGCCCGGTCAGCTTGCTGATCTTGTTTTCCATCATGTTGACGGTTTTCTGCAGGCTCTGATCGTGTTTCAGGCTGTAGTTGGTGCGCAGTTCCGGCAGGGCGTCGAGAAAATCCGTGATGATCGGTGAAATTGAATCCAGACACTTCCGGTAATAGGACAAGGAAAGGAAAATATCGCCGTAATCCTCAATGAATGACGGCACTTCTTCGGGTTTGATGCCGAGCTTCTCCGCCATCATCTTGAGTTTTTCCAGCGCCATCTTGACATCGGGGTCGCGAAACAGGCCGACGACATCCTCAAAAGTCTCGATTTTGACGCTGTCGTCCTTGCCATAAATTTGCATGATCAATGGCCGCGTAAAATCGGTCATATAGGTCGTCAGTTCCTTGTTCATCTCGGGCGACAGCTTCAGCGCTTCGTTTTCGTTGATGCTGATGCCAAGCTGACGCAAGGCGACGCGCAGCGAAAAAACGTCATAACTCGGCAGTGCCGCTACCTTGCGCAGGATGATCATATCGGGATGGTTGTTGGCGTCAGCCCAGTCAAATTCGTTCGGCAGGTCGCGGACATCCAACTGACCGCTGCCTGCATAGGCATCCTGGAACAGTTCGATGACACTGGTCAGACCGGCATTTTTGATCATCCGGGCGCGCTTGAGTCCCGGCGTTTGCAGCGGCAGAATCTCAAGGGGCAGGACATGCAGGGAATCCCGGTCGTTTTGTATTAGTATGGACTCGGGCGCGTCACCGCTCATACGACAACCTCTGGTGTTTGACAATTCAATGGCATTTCAGAATAACCTTCGCACCAAATCACGGCAATTTGGAGTCCATATGCGCAACTTGTGGAATATTCAGAGGATCGGCGTGTATGCCACGATATAAACTGACGATTGAATATGATGGCGGACCTTTCCTCGGATGGCAACGTCAGGGTGAGGAAATCACCGTGCAAATGGTCATGGAACAGGCGGCCTTCAGATTGTGCGGCACCGAGACCCTGGTTCAGGGTGCCGGACGCACGGATTCCGGGGTTCACGCCCTGGCGCAGGTTGCACACGTTGATTTCGACAAAGACTATCCGGCCGATACGGTTCGCGATGCGCTGAATTTTCACATGCGTCCGTATCCGGTCAGTATTTTGCAATCTGAAGTTGTCGAAGATGATTTTCATGCCCGCTTCTCGGCGACGGGCCGCGCGTATCTTTATCGTATTCTCAATCGACGTTCGCCGCCGGCCGTTGATCACGGCCGGGTCTGGTGGGTGGCGGTGCCGCTGGATGCGGCCCTGATGCATGAAGCGGCGCAGGGTTTGCTCGGCAACCATGATTTTTCGACCTTCCGGGCGGCCGACTGTCAGGCGAAGTCACCGGTCAAGACCCTCGACCGACTGGATGTTTCGAGGGCCGGTGAGGAAATTCATATTGTCTGTGAAGCCCGCTCGTTTCTCTATCATCAGGTGCGTAATTTCACCGGTACCCTGCAACTGGTCGGCGCCGGCAAGTGGCGGCCCCGCGACGTTGCGGCGGCTCTTGCCAAGTGTGACCGGGCTGCGGGCGGCCCGACGGCTCCGCCGGAGGGCTTGTATCTGAGCCGGGTGCGTTATGATGAATAAACCGGGCTTCGGGGTTTTCGCCGGCACCGGCTGTGCTAGGATACGGCATGGATAAAATTCCGCTCAGTCTGTCCGGTCAGGGTGCACAAAACGGCAGCGCCAGTCCCCCACCGCAAGCCAAAACACCGATTGCCGGCTATCTCGCTGCCGGTTTCGGGATTCTCGGCATTTTCGGCCCGGCGATCCTGTTTACGCCGCTCGGGCTTTTGTTTTCACTGGTGGCCCTGCTCAGGGGGCAGGGGACGTGGGCCTTTGTCGGCCTGATTCTGACCATTGGCGGCGTGCTCGGCTCGCCGATCCTGATGGGGCTGATCGGTCTCGGCACGCTCTATATGACCTTCGACTGGCACGAGATGATGAGGCCGCTTTATGACATGTTTGGCGGCGGCGTCGATATCTAGCGCCGACCGCGTGACGCCTGGCTAGCCGGCGACGCTCAGGCCATCGGAGAAAAATCGCCACAGCATCGCCGTCATCGTATCCAGAACGACCACGGCGATCGCCTGGCCAAGCGGCAGCGCCAACGCCGTGCGTGCGACGAACGTCCCGTAAATCAGCACATAAACCAGCAAGACCATGCCAAAGAAGCCGCGGGCACTATCAGAAGCGCTGGTCATCCAGAACAACAGGTCCATACCCATGAACAGGCCGTTCTGGATCACCGAGACCCAGTTGTAGGCGGTCAGGAAGTGAAAAAACCGCTTCCGGCAATCAAGAACGCCGCTGAAGTACCACATGCAAAGCGGAAAGATCATCCAGCCGACGGCATAGCTCAGGGTTTCAAACAGCCCTGTGTGCAGGAACGAATATTTTTCGGGCAGACCCGAGCCATGCAGGTTGGCCCACAACAGATACATCGGGGCGACCAGAACGGCGGCATAAAACGACGTTCCGGCATCTTTCGGGGTGTTGCCGAAAACATCCAGGCCACGGATATCGAATTTCGCCAACCGAACCGCACCACCAAGCAGGATGCGGATTTCGGCCCATGATGGCATCAGCGGGTCAACCCGAAATAATCATCGAGAATCCGCGTATAGATCTTGGACAGCGCCCGGATATCATCGACGCGGGCGTTCTCGTTGACTTTATGGGCGGTCTGATTGATCAGGCCGTACTCGACGACCGGGCAGTGATCCTTGATGAAGCGGGCATCAGAGGTGCCGCCGGTGGTGCTCAGCTCGGGTTTCTTGCCGGTGATTTCCTCAATCGCCGCAACCACGATATTGCTGAGCGCACCGGGTGGGGTCAGAAAGCTCTCGCCGGAAACCCGCGAGCGCATCTCATAGCCGCCGCCGGCCTGATCGAGCCGGCCTTTCAGCAGCGCGATGACGCTGTCGGACGAATGCAGATCATTGAAGCGGATATTGACGCGGGCAGAGGCGCGCGCCGGGATCACATTAGTTGCGGCGTTGTCGACATCAAGCGTCGTCACCTGCAGGGTGCTCGGCTGAAAATGGGCCGAGCCTTCATCCAGCGGCACTGCCGTCAGCGAAGTCAGCAGAGTCAGCATTTTGTGGATCGGATTGTCGGCCAGATGCGGGTATGCCGAATGCCCCTGGACACCCTCAACGTCGAGCCACACGTTCATCGAGCCGCGCCGCCCGATCTTGACCATGTCGGAAAGAGTATCAGGATTGGTCGGCTCGCCGACGACACAGGCGTCAAGGGTCTCGCCGCGATCGACCAGCCAGTCGAGAACCTTCTTGGTGCCGTTGGTGGCGTCGCCTTCTTCGTCACCGGTGATCAGAAAACTGATCGATCCTTTGAAGTCCTCGCCGGCGGCAGACAAAAATTCAGCAGTCGCCGTCATCATGCAGGCGACCGCACACTTCATGTCGGCGGCACCCCGGCCATACAGACGGCCATCGCGGACTTCCGGCTGATAGGGATCGGATGTCCAGTCGGCGAGATCGCCCGGCGGCACCACGTCGGTATGTCCGGCCCAGCAGAAATTCGGGCCTTCGGTGCCGAAACGTGCATACAGGTTGCGGGTCGGTTCGCCGGCCGGATCTTCGAAAGTCAGATCGTGGCAGTCGAAGCCGAGTGGGCGCAGATAGTGGATCAGCACATCCAGCGCCCCGGCATCTGCCGGGGTAACGCTGGGGCGGCGGATCAGCGTTTCGGAAACGGCGAGCGGATCACGTTCTGAGGAGTTCATTGATCGATGTCTTGGAACGGGTTTGCGCATCGACACGTTTGACGATCACGGCACAGGCCAGCGACGGCCCAGGCGAGCCATCCGGCAACGGCTTGCCGGGCATGGCGCCTGGCACGACGACGGAGAACGGCGGTACGTGGCCGATAAAGATTTCGCCGGTGTTGCGATCGATGATCTTGGTGGTCGAGGTGATGAAAACGCCCATCGACAGCACCGAGCCTTCTTCGACGATGACCCCTTCGACGACTTCCGAACGCGCACCGATGAAGCAATTGTCCTCGATGATCACCGGACCGGCCTGCAACGGCTCGAGCACGCCGCCGAGCCCGACGCCACCCGACAGATGCACGTCCTTGCCGACCTGCGCGCACGATCCGACTGTGGCCCATGTATCGACCATGGTGCCTTCACCGACATAAGCGCCCAGATTGACGAAACTCGGCATCAGCACGACGTTTTTGTCGATGAATGCGGAATGCCGCACAATGGCCCCCGGCACGGCGCGGAATCCGGCGGCGCGGAAGGCGTTCTCTCCCATGTGTTCAAATTTCGACGGCACCTTGTCCCACCAGTGCGCACCCCCCGGACCACCCGGAATCGGCGTCATGTCATTGAGACGGAACGACAGCAGCACGGCTTTCTTGAGCCACTGATTGACCTGCCATTTACCGTCGATTTTCTCGGCGACGCGGCGTTCGCCACGATCAAGCAGATTGAGGGCCGTGGTCACGGCGTCGCGGATTTCGCCCTTGGTGGTCAGCGACACGGCGTCGCGGTTTTCCCAGGCGGCATCAATAACGGTTTCAAGCTGGCTGTTATCCATAATCTTCCTCGGTCGTGTCTGTCAGTATGAGATGGTGTCAGTGCGCCCGGAATTTGACCCGACTGGGCTTGGGTGTCAACGGGGGGCTCGACAGGGACGCACTAGGGATTGTTGACGACACCATCCAGCCACGTCGACAGATCGTCGCCGCGATGGTGCACGTGGTCGTGCTCGGAACCGGCGCGCGACCAGTCGACCCCGGTGTCGAGCCACACTGTGGTCATGCCGAGCGCCGCTGCCGGGGCCAGGTTCCGCGCCATGTCCTCGACCATCACCGCTTCCGCAGGATTGATCTCGAAGCGCCGGCAAACGGCGTGATAGGGATCCAGCGCCGGTTTCGGGACATAGCCGGCGTCGATGATATCGAAACACCCCTCGAAATGATGGTCGATGCCGAGATGGCGGGTAATGTTTTCTGCATGCGCGGTTGTGCCGTTGGTAAAGATCACCTTGCGACCGGGCAGTTTGTCGAGCGCACCGTTGAGGACCGGATCTGCCGAGATCGGCGTCAGATCGATGTTGTGAACGTAGGCGAGAAAAGCCACCGGATCGACGTTATGGCGCGTCATCAGGCCGCGCATGGTGGTGCCGAATTCACGAAAATACTGTTTTTGCAGGGTCCGGGCTTCGGTTTGTTCCAGTCCCAGAAGCTCGCCCACATAGCGGGTCATGTTCCAGTCGACCTGATCAAAAAGCTTCGAAGAGGCCGGATAAAGAGTATTGTCGAGGTCAAAAATCCAAACGCCGGCTGCCAGCAACTGTTCAGGTTCGCGCCGTATGGTGCTGTTAACAGATGGATTATCGTTATTATTCATGATGATGACAGTTAACGATCAGGCTTTGAAGGTGGCAAGGCCGAAAGTGCCCGAGAATGAAATCCCGTGCTGGAACCCGCGGGAAGCATCTTCTAGTATAATTCACTATTCCGTTGGGTGACAATTTTGGACGTGCGACTAAATGGATAATCCATCACCAGTGTCGGTCAGTGGGGCTCAGGCCAGTGACAGCGACGTCAAGCTGATCGCCGGCTATCCCGGGCCGGCCTTGCTGCTGGATCAGGCCGGCAAGCCGTTGATCGCCAACGCCAAGGGTAGCGGGCTGGAAAAGGCGCTCGCCGGCGGTGCCGTCGCCGAGATCGACACGCTGATCGGCAAGGCAATGCAAAGCGCCAGCATCGCCAGCGCCACACTGACCGTCACGACGTCGCGGGGTGAGCTTGTGCTGGAAGTGACGGCGCTGCCCGTTCTCGACAGCAATGGCGCGGTTGAAAAAACCCTGGTGCTGGCCCGCGATCTGACGATGGAGCGGAATCTTCGCTCGACACTGGTGGAATCGCGTCAGCGCTATAAGGACCTGGTCGAAATTTCCAGTGACTTTTCCTGGGAAGTCGATGCCAGTGGGAAATTGATTTTTGTCTCTCCGCAGGGTGCGCTCGGCTTCAAGCCGGATGAACTGGTCGGTCGAGACGTGCGCGAACTGGTCATAGACGCCGAGGACTACACGCCGTTCCCGTTCACCACGACGCGCAAGCTCGACCACGTTGAAATGTGGATGACCAACAAGGACGGCACCACGGCGTGCGTCGTTGTTTCCGCATTGCCGCTGGTCAAAAACGATGACGAAAACGAAACATGGATCGGTTGTCGCGGCAATTGCCGCGATGTCACCGAAGAACGCGAAAGCGAAGCCGCACTGGCCCGGGCCCGGCATCGCGAGCAACTGCTGAATTATATCGTTTCGCAGATCAGGGACGAGATTGAACCGCACGACATGTTGATGGCCGCCGCTACGGCGACGGCAAGAGCATTGGGGGCTGCCGGTTCCAGAATCTATCGTGAAGACAGCGACCGTGGCGGGTTTGCCGTTGCCGCCGAGTACGGCAACGTTGATGACGTTGCGAAACTCAAGGAGAAAATCGTCGGACTGAAGGCCGGTGAAGTGATCGATGTCTCGCTCGGCAACTGGTCGGCGTTACTGGCAACCACCCAGTATCGCAGCGTCGTCAATGGTGCTTTGGCGATGTGGAAGCCGAAAAAGGATGATGTCTGGGATAACGATCATCGCCTGATGCTGACCGATGTCGCCAATCAGCTCGGCATTGCCAACGAACAGATTGCCAATCATGAGCGTATCGTAAAACTTTCCAGAACTGACGGCATGACCGGACTTCTGAATCGACGCGCCTTTTATGAGGAAGAGCTGCCTAGACGAATTGCGCGCCTCGAAAGAAGCGGCCAGACGGCATCGATGTTCTATGTCGATATGGACAACTTCAAACGCGTTAACGATGTGCATGGTCATCAGGCCGGTGATGACGCGATCCTGTTCCTGCGTGATCTGCTGATCAATTTCTCTCGTCCCGGCGATCTTGTGGCGCGACTTGGCGGTGACGAATTCGCGCTTTGGTTGGACGGGATCGATGAAGCGACCAGTATCAAGCGGGCAGGACAACTGATTGCGACTAGCAAACAGATGGTGTCTATGTCAGGGGATGACGACTTCCCGCTCGGCATTTCCATCGGCGTTGCGTTTTTTGATCCGAATACCGGAGAAAAACTGGATGACTTGCTTGCGCGCGCAGATTCGGCAATGTATTCGGTAAAGAAAAGAAGCAAAGGAGGATTCGAGCTGGCACCGCCACCTGGAACGCCTCTGGAAATGCCGGAATAAGTGCAACGCGACCAGCCTTGATCAGGGGGCACCGCGAGGGGTTGGGTACGGAATGACAGGGGTTCTCGGATCCGGAAGGATATCCTATGAACGTGCTAAGGAACTCGCCAGAAGCGATGATCCTGCCGTACGGGCGGCGCTTGCCGAACGCAAGGATGTGTCTCCGGAGCTATTGTACTATCTTGCCGAAGATACATCCGTTGAGGTTCGGCGCGCCGTTGCCATAAACCAGGCCGCCCCCAGGCATACCGATCTGTTGCTGGCCCGCGATGTCGATGCGGGAGTCCGCAGCAGCCTGGCGCAGAAAATCGCCATGGTGGCACCCAACCTGAGCGTTGAAGAATCGGCGAAGGTCCGCAGCCAGACCAGAGACGCTCTTGAAGCGCTGGCCAACGACCAGATCACCAAGGTGCGCGCCATTCTTTCTGACGCCCTCAAAGACGTCGTCGATGCGCCGCCGGATATCATCGGAATTCTGGCCAGGGATGTGGAGATCGAGGTCTCTGGTCCGGTTCTTGAATTTTCACCGGTTCTCACCGATACCGATTTAATTGAAATCATCGAACGCGGGCCTGCCGATGGCGGGATTGCCGCAATCGCCCGCCGAAACAAGGTCTCAGAAAATCTCGCCGCTGCCATTATCGGTACGGATGATATGGAAGGTATTGCCGATCTGCTGGGCAACAATTCGGCGCAAATTCGTGAAGAGGCACTTGATGATCTGATCAATCGCTCGGCAAATGTCGAGTTGTGGCAGCCGCCTCTGGTGGCGCGCACGAAACTCCCTGAAGGTGCCGTACAACGGATGGCAGGGTTCATTGCCGAAAACTTCCTGCACGCGCTTCGCGAACGCTCGGATCTTGATGCGAAGGCGTTGCAGGCGGTCACCGAGATCGTTCGAGACCGGCTTGGCGGCGCCAGGGGTATGGAAAAGAAAGCTCTCAGTGCGGGCTTCGATTTTCTCAAAGTCGCCCCGCCCCTGGATACTGTCCGAAGGCTGCACGATGTCGGCAAGCTGACGGATAAAGTGGTGCTGAAGGCTTTGCAGGCGGGTGATCACGCGTTTGTCTTTGCGACATTGATTATCCGTGCCGAGGTCGATGTCGCGCTGGCCAGAAAGGTCTTTATCGAGAAGAACCCCGCCGGCATTGTTGCCTTGATCGGCAAGGCGGAGTTGCCGGCATCGATGATCGTCATGATTCAGCAGCAGATGGGACGATTGGCTCCCTCGCAGATCATAGAGCCCGCAGATGACGAAACCTTCCCGATGTCACGCGATGATATTGATTGGCATATAGAATTCTTCTCGAACATGATCGGACATGCCTGAGAATACGCCGAATTGTTGCCAAGCCACAGATGACGTTGTATTTGACTACAGTAACTGAACACGCCGAATACCCGAATTAATGACATTATCCTACGACCAGACAAAAGCGATTGCGCATGATGGCGACGACCAGGCACGCGCACGCTTGGCCGGGCAGGGAGATGTTGCCCCTGAATTGCTGTATTATCTGGCCGGGGACGCCGTAACAGCGGTCCGTCGCGCGATTGCCGGCAACAGCGCCGCACCCATGCATGCTGACGTCCTGCTGGCCCGGGATGCGGATGCGGGGGTTCGTGCAACGCTGGCGGAAAAAATAGCCGGCCCCGCCGCCGCCGGTGCTTACGAAAATGATCGCCTCAGGGATATGGCCTACAGTGCGCTGGCACTTCTGGCCAAAGATCAGGTCGTCAGGGTTCGCCAGACGATTGCCGAGGCCCTGCGCGAAGTTACGGATGCCCCGCCGGATGTTATTCGTCGGCTGGCCTGGGACGTCGAAACGGTCGTCTCGACACCGATATTGAAATTTTCTCCGATACTGACGGATAGCGATCTTATCGAAATCATTCTGGCGAAACCGTCAGCTGGATCGATCTCGGCCGTCTCGGCACGCAACGGGGTCTCCGAGGATGTCAGTCAGGCCATTGTCAACAGTGCGGATATCGAAGGCATTGCCATCCTTCTTGGCAACAAGAGCGCGCAGATCCGTGAAGAGACCCTGGACCGGGTGATCGCCGATGCGGCGCATATTGCCGTTTGGCATATGCCGTTGGCGATGCGTCCGAGACTGCCGTCGAGCTTGGCGGTCAAGGTCGCCCGGGTTGTTGCCGAGGACGTGCTGAAGCGGATGCAATCACGCGATGATTTACCGGGAAACATCGCAGCGGCGGTCCGTGAAGTGGTTTTGCAAAGGCTTGCGGATGGCGTTGCGACATTGCCCGATGATCTGATTTCCGGATCATCGACCAGCGGTGGTGTGCGGCTGGATGATCACAATATTTTCGACAAGGCGGCCAAGTTATGGGCTGAAGGCGCGCTGGACGAGGCGGCGCTGGTTCATGAATTGACGGAAGGCGATAGCAAGTTCGCCAAAGCAATCATCGCGGTTATGGCTGATGTGCCGTTTGTTGTCGTGCAGCGGGTTTGCAGTGGACATAATGCCAAGAACTGCGTCGCGCTGGCCTGGCGCGCCGGGCTCAGCGCTGAGACGGCAAGCTTGATGCAGGAAAAGCTTTGCCAGATTAATTCCGCAAACGTGATTCGCGCCATCGATGGCAACTACCCGCTGTCAGAAAGCGAAATGATCTGGCAGGTCGATATTTTCCTCAGACCCTGAGGTCGGCTTAGCCGCGGGTAATCAGGGTCCCGGCACCGCCCTCTGTGAACAGCTCGACGAGGACCGTATGCGCTACTCTGCCGTCAATGATCGCGGCACCGTCGACGCCCCCCTGAATGGCTTCAATGCAGGTTTCGATCTTGGGGATCATGCCGCCTGAAATGACGCCGCTTTCAATCGCCGCCAGCGCTTCCGAAACCGTCAGTTCGGAAATCAGATCCTTGTTCTTGTCGAGCACGCCTTCGACGTCCGTCAGCATGTACATGCGCGACGCCCGGGTTGCTGCGGCAATGGCGCCGGCAGCGGTGTCGGCATTGATGTTCAGGGTCTCGCCGTCGGGGCCGGTACCGATCGGCGCAATGACGGGAATGACATCGCTTTCTTCGAAGGCTTCGAGAACCCGTGTCGAAATGACTTTCGGCTGTCCGACCAGACCGAGATCAATGACCCGTTCGATATTGCTGTCCGGATCGCGTTTGGTCCGCGTCAGCCGTTCGGCACGGATCAGGTTGCCGTCCTTGCCGGACAGGCCGATGGCCGTGCCGCCGGCATTGTTGATGGCGGCCACGATCTGTTTGTTGATGGACCCCGACAGCACCATCTCGACGATGTCGATGGTCGCCTGATCGGTCACGCGCAGACCGTCAATAAATTCGGATTTGATCTGCAGCTTTTCCAGCATGGCACCAATCTGCGGGCCGCCGCCATGGACGACGATCGGGCGTATGCCGACCTGTTGCAGCAAGACCATGTCGCGGGCAAAAAGATCAAACAGCTTTTGATCGCCCATCGCATTGCCGCCGAATTTGACCACGACCGTGCGGCCGTTGAAGCGCCGCATATAGGGGAGAGCTTCCGAAAGGACCAGGGCTTTTGCGAGATTGGCCTCGCGGTTGTCATCGTGTTTTTTGCTCATGGGGCAGAAACCAACTCTTGCTGTATGTTGAGGCGAATTGACTTATTAAAGGCTAGATCAGGGGGTTTCCGCAAGGCTTGCCAATGCGGCACGCAGCTGGGCTATGCCGATGGCGTCGTGGGCGCTGGTGCAGAAAATTTCAGGGTGTGCTGCCGGATGCTTGGCCAGCACCTTGTGGGTTTCATCCAACAGCTTCTGCAAGGGACCCGGTTTGACCTTGTCGCATTTGGTCAGAATGACCTGATAATTCTGCGCCGCCTGATCCATCATCGCCATGGCCGTCAGATCGGTGTCCTTGAGGCCGTGGCGGGAATCGATCAGCAGGCAGCAGCGGCGCAACTGCACGCGGCCACGCAGATAATCCTCGATCAGCCGGGTCCAGCCCATGATTTCCGCTTTCGGTGCCTTGGCGTAACCATAGCCCGGCAGATCGGCAAGCATCAGCCGCCCGCTGACATTGAAGAAGTTCACTTCACGGGTGCGTCCCGGTGTGTGCGACGTGCGGGCCAGTTGCTTGCGCCCGGTCAGGGCGTTGAGCAGGCTCGACTTGCCGACGTTGGACCGCCCGGCAAAAGCAACTTCGGGGATGTTGCCGGTGGGAATCTGCGACATCTCGCGGGCACCGAGAACAAAATCGATGTTGCCGGAAAACAACAACCGGCCGGCCTCGATCTGGGCCGGATCGTAGGGCGAGTTTTCCATATCAGACGCCCCTGACCCGATCAGTTCAGCGCTTCTTTGGCCTTGATGCCCATCCGCCGCATGATCACCCATTGCTGAAGAATCGACAGGGTGTTGTTCCATGCCCAGTAAATCACCAGACCAGCCGGGAACTTGGCCAGCAGGAAGGTGAAGAAGATCGGCATGAACAGGAAGATTTTTGCCTGGATCGGATCGGCCGGCTGCGGGTTCAACCGTTGCTGGATGAACATCGACACACCCATGATCAGCGGCCATACGCCGATCATCAGCATTTCCGGCGGCGTGAAGGGGATCAGTCCGAACAGATTGAAGATGGTCGTCGGATCCGGCACCGACAAATCCTGAATCCAGCCGAAGAACGGGGCCTGACGCATTTCGATGGTGACGAACAGCACCTTGTAGAGTGAGAAGAACACCGGAATCTGCAGCAGAATAGGCAAGCAGCCCGAAGCCGGGTTGACCTTTTCACGCTTGTACAGCGACATCATTTCCTGGTTCAGCTTGACCTTGTCTTCGGCAAAACGTTCACGCAGCTTGACCATCTGCGGCTGCAGCTTCTTCATTTTGCTCATCGACGTGTAGGACTTGTTGGCGAGCGGGAAGAACAGGATCTTGATCACGACCGTCAGCAGCAGGATCGAAACCCCGAGATTGCCGACCAGCGCGTGGATCCACAGGAGGGCCAGGAAGATCGGTTTGGTCAGGAAGTAGAACCAGCCGAAATCAATCGCCAGATCGAAATTGATGATGCCGAATTTATCAGCGTATCTATCGAGAAGATTAACCTCTTTGGCGCCGGCAAACATGTGGCTTTTGTTGGATCCGCTGCCACCCGCCGGGACAACCACGGGGGCGCCCAGATAATCGGCCTGATAAACGTCAACCAAGCCTTCCTTGCGATGCAGGAAGCGGGTTTGTACTTTCTCTGTCTGATCCGGAATCAGCGTTGCCAGCCAGTATTTGTCGGTGATACCGACCCAGCCGCCGGTGCTTTCGGCGGGCTCGCGGGCATCCTCTTCCTTGAGATCGCTGTATTTGATCTCCTGAAGTTTGCCGTCGACGACGCCGAGCAGGCCTTCGTGCAGAATATAAAAATCGGTTGTGTGCGGCGTGCCGTAACGGCTCAGCAATCCGAACGGATAAAGCGTCAGCGGTTTGTCGGTGTTGTTTTCCACATGCTGTTCGATACCGAACATGAAATTGGCATCAACACTGATGATCCGTTTGAAAATCAGCCCATGACCGTTGTCCCAGGTCAGCGTCACCGGTTTGTCTACGGTCAGGGTGGTGCTGTCCGCCGTCCACGGGGTATCGAGGCCGGGCATTGGCTGTCCCTCGGCGCCGGTCCAGCCGTAACCGCTGTAGTAGGCATCGACCGAGCCGCGTGGCGACAGAACGACGATTTCCGGGCTCTTTTTATTAACCGTCTGGTGGTAATCGCTCAGGGTCACATCGTCGATGACGCCGCCTTTGAGTGCGATCGAGCCGTGCAATCGCGGTGCGTTGATGGTGATGCGTTGAACGCTGTTCAGCGCGGCCTTGCGGCTCTGCTCGACCATCTGCTCGGTATTGGCAACCGCAGCACCGTTGGGAACGGTTGGAATATGCGCTTGCGCGTTCTGCGTCGGGACAGCCGGCGTGGCGGCAGGGTTTTGCATCTTCGCCTGTGTGGCCGCCTGCTCGGCGGTCTGCTGCGGCGGCACCTTGCCGGTATTAAAGAAAGTTTCGAACAGCACGAGAATGGCAATCGAAAGCGCAATCGCCAGAATCATATTTTTTTGGTCACTCATGAGTGCTCAGGACTCCCTTTTCGGTCATGCAGATCGACCGTGTCGACGGCAGGGACGGGATCGTAGCCCGAACCCCCCCATGGATGGCAACGCAAGATGCGTCTCAGGGCAAGAAAACCGCCTCTGAAAACGCCGTGCGTATGGAAAGCTTGATCCGCATAGGCGGAACAACTCGGATGATACCGGCACGAACCGCCGATGAAAGGCGAAATGCCATAGCGATAGATGCCAATAAGGGCGCGAAAGGGCCATGTCATGATGTTTTTAGGCATGCGGCACACCCTGTCCGGAAAGATCGGCAGACGGCTCCAGGAAAGCGTTCAATTTTTTAAGGCTTTTCAAGAAATCGTCCTTCAAGGCTTCAAATGGGCGGTCGGGCGTTGCTGCACGCCCGATAACGACGATATCCAGACCGGGTTTGACCTGGCCGGGCAGAACAGCGTCGACGCAGGCGCGAAGCCTGCGACGGGCACGGTTTCTGATCACGGCATTACCGACTTTGCGGCTGGTGGTAAAGCCAACACGAACAAAATCGGCGCCATCCTCACCTGAGGGGCGCTTACGAACCTGAACGACCATTCCCGGCGTTGCCCACTTGCGGTTTGCACCGGCAACAGCCAAAAACTCGCGGCGCTTCTTGAGGCGAGCCAGTCCGGGCTGTGTTGTATGGAGGGACATGCGGACGCGGAACGACCGCCACGCCTTAAGCGGACAGGCGCTTACGGCCCTTGGCACGACGGCTGGTGAGGACGCGGCGACCACCAACCGTCGCCATACGGTGACGGAATCCATGACGGCGCTTGCGAACGAGCTTGCTTGGCTGATACGTGCGTTTCACGAAACTTCTCCTTGCGAAATCGCCCGCTGTATACGGTCTGAGCGAAAGCAAGTCAACGATCCCGATGCGCTTTTCTTGCAGAAAATTTCTGCTGTTCACGTGAACTTGAGGTCGCGTTAACGGAACGTTGGTTGCTCTCGTCGCCTTAATCGGGACAATGCCGCTGTGAGCTTGCTTTTGCAGGGGGGGCTGCCGTAGGACCGGGGCATGGCTGGCGGTGGCAAGCAGGCTGAATTCATATGAGGATTTATTGATGATCGATAGCGGTCCAGGCGGAAAACCTGACGCGCCCGTGCGTGGCACCAGCAACGTCCACATCAAGCGGATTATACCGCTTTTGCTGGTCGTTCTCGCCATGATCGGCGTTTTTGCCTTCGATCTGGACCGGTTTCTGTCGTTCCAGGCGCTCAAGGACCACCGCGAGTTTCTGCAGCAATGGACCGCAGATCACAAACTGATGGCGGCACTGGTCTTTATTGCCGGCTATTGCGTGATGGTCGCGCTGTCGATCCCGGGGGCGGTCTGGGGCACGCTGGCCGGTGGTTTCGTGTTCGGAACCGTGATCGGCGGCATCTATGTCATCATCGGCGCGACGCTTGGCGCGACCGCGATTTTTCTGGTTGCCCGCTATGCCCTGGCCGATTTCTTTCGCGCCAAGGCCGGGGCCGCAATCCGCAAAATGGAAGCCGGGTTTAACGAAAACGCGCTCAGCTATATGTTTGTACTGCGCCTGGTGCCGCTATTTCCGTTCTGGCTGGTCAATCTGGTGCCGGCTTTCCTTGGCGTGTCCCTGAGAATCTATATCATCGGCACATTGTTCGGGATCGTGCCGGGATCGCTGGTCTACGTCAGTGTCGGTAGTGGCCTCGGCAGTGTTTTCGAACAGGGCGGCACGCCGGATCTCGGCATCATCTTCTCGGCAGAGATTCTCGGCCCGATTTTGGGTTTGGCAGCCTTGTCGCTGGTGCCGGTGGCTTACAAGTATTTTCAGGCCCGCAAGGGCGCAAGACCGACGGCGGGGAATTAGACGATGGGCGACGTCATCAAAACCGATATTTGCGTCATCGGCGCCGGTTCCGGGGGGCTTTCCGTTGCCGCCGGGGCGCAGCAGATGGGGGCCGATACGGTTTTGCTGGAAAAGGGCAAAATGGGCGGCGACTGCCTGAATTATGGCTGCGTGCCGTCAAAAGCCCTGCTCGCGGCCGGTCATGCGGCAGAAAATATCCGCCGTGCCGGGGCCTTCGGCATTGATGCAGGACCGCTCAGTATCGACGCCAGACGCGTGTTTGCACATGTTCACGGCACAATCGCGGCGATCGAGCCGAATGATTCCGTCGAACGCTTCACCGGCCTCGGCGTTCAGGTGATCCAGGCCGCTGGTCGCTTCGTCGATGCACAGACCGTCGAAGCCGATGGCCGCCAGATCAAAGCGCGCCGCTTTGTCATCGCCACCGGCTCGTCAGCGTTCGTACCGCCGATTCCGGGACTGGCCGACGTGCCCTACGATACCAACGAGACAGTTTTTTATGCCGAACAACTGCCCGAACATCTAATCGTCATCGGTGGCGGGCCGATCGGCATCGAGCTGGCGCAGGCGCACCGGCATCTGGGCTGCCGTGTCAGTGTGCTGGAAATGTTCACGGTCATGCCGAAGGACGACCCGGAGCTGGTCGATGTGGTGCGGCGGCAGCTGGATGCGGATGGTGTCGTTATTCGTGAAGGCGTGAAAATTGTCCGGGTCGAAAAAAATGGCGACGGCGTCGCCGTGATCGTTGAGGCAAACGGCGGTGAGGAGAAAATATCCGGATCACACCTTTTGCTGGCGACCGGTCGGCGCGCCAATGTTGACGGACTCAACCTCGAAGCGGCCGGTGTTGCCTATTCGCCCAAGGGCATCGAGGTTGATGCCCGCCTGCGCACCAGCAACAAAAAAATCTTCGCCATCGGCGACGTTGCCGGCGGCCTGCAGTTCACCCATGTCGCCGGCTATCATGCGGGGGTGGTGATCAAGAACGCCCTGTTCAGGATGCCGGCCAAGGCCGATCATGCGTGCGTGCCCTGGGTCACCTATAGCGCGCCGGAACTGGCGCAGGTCGGCCTCACCGAAGCGCAGGCCAGGGAAAAATACGGTTCCGATATCCGCATTCTGCGCTGGCCGTTTCACGAAAACGACCGCGCTCAGGCGGAAGGCAAAACGCACGGCATGATCAAGGTGATCGTCACCAAAAAAGGCGTTATTCTCGGCTGCGGGATTGCCGGGCCGATGGCCGGCGAACTGATCCAAACCTGGGTGCTGGCGATGTCGCAGAAAATCAAGATCGGCGGCATGGCGACGATGATCGCGCCTTACCCTACTTTCGGTGAAGTCAGCAAGCGGGCCGCCGGCAGCTTCTATACGGCATCGCTGTTTAGCGAAAAAACCCGAAAAATCGTGCGTTTTCTGGCCAAATTCTGTTAAAGGGCTTACATTCATCGCCATGAGCGACACCGCACCCCAATCAGAAAAACGCTTCATCAATCTATCGACCCGGCTTCTGATCCTGACCGTCAGTTTCGTCATGCTGGCCGAGGTGCTGATCTGGACGCCGTCCGTGGCACGGTTCCGCAAGACCTATATCGAGGACTTTATCGCCCGGGCTTACCTGTCGATGGTGGCGCTTGATGCGATGCCGGAAACCCAGCCCAATCAGGATCTGGAAAATGCGCTTTTGCAGCAGACCGAAGCGCTGGCGATTATCGTCAACCGACCGGACCGGCGGATGCTGATGGTCGGCGGTGACATGCCGCCGAAAGTCGATCTTTCGGTTGATATGCGTCACGCGACATTTATCAAACTGGTGGTTGAGGCTTTCGACACCATGAGCCGGACCGATAACCGTGTGATCCGGGCCATCGGCATGCCGCCAAGGCAGCCCGACCTGACCGTCGAGGTACTGTTCGACGAGGAAATCATGCGCAAAGCCATGCTCGATTTCTCGTGGCGCATCTTCACGCTGTCGATCGTCATTTCGCTGATCACCGCAACCATGGTGTATGTTTCGCTGCAATGGATGATCGTCCGCCCGATCCAGCATCTGACCCGCGATATGGTCCGCTTTCGCGACAACCCGGAAGACGTCAGCCGGGTTTTGATGCCGACACCGCGCGGCGATGAAATCGGCACCGCACAGAGCGAATTGGCGGAAATGCAGCGCCAGGTTCAGGCCTCGTTAAGACAGAAAAACCGGCTCGCGGCGATGGGCAGCGCTATGACCAAGATCAATCATGATCTCAGGAACACTCTGGCCACGGCGGTGCTGGTATCCGACAAGCTGCAGTATATCCAGGACCCCGAAGTCAAACGGGTCACGCCTCGGCTGATGAAGGCCATCGACCGGGCCATTGATCTGTGCAGCCAGACCCTGAATTACGCCGCCGAAGACCAGTTGGATTTGCGGCCGAGGTTATTTCCGCTGCGTGATCTGATCGAAGAGCTTCAGGGCATTATGGAGTTCTCAAACGAAAAGGGCATGGCCGAATGGGCCATCGACATTGCACCTGAATTTGACATCGTTGCCGACCGCCGCCATCTGCTGCGCGCTATGCACAACTTGTGTACCAACGCCATGCAGGCCGGTGCTGCACGGCTGTCGATCAGGGCAATACACGATGGCGGCAACGTCGTTATTGATGTGATCGATAACGGGCCGGGGATGCAGCAAAAGGCGCAGGACAACCTGTTCAAGGCATTTGCCGGCTCGGGCCGGGCCGGCGGCACCGGGCTTGGTCTGGTCATCGTACGCGATGTCGTCAGTGAACATGGCGGCGATATTCAGCTGGTCAAAACCGGCCCTGAAGGCACGCATTTCAGGATGACGCTGCCAGGTGACATCAAGGTGCAGAACGGCGTAAGCTGACGCGGGGTTACAGGCTTCCGGTCATTCGCCCAGCACGACCCCTTCGCGTCTCGGATCCGCGCCGCCACGCATACCATCCTTGCCGAAGCTAATGCCATGCAACCCGCTGGTCATTTCACGCAGCACGACCTTGTGGCCAAGCGCTTCCAGCGCCGGTTTCAGGTCCTCGGCCGTGGTCCCGGCCTCAAGCTCGACGGGGCCGCCGCGTGACACGATATTCGGCTCGGCGATGGCATCGGCGACGTGCATGTGCCAGTCAAGCACGCCGAGAATGACCTTCAGGGTAAAGCCGGCAATGCGTGAACCGCCGGGCGAGCCGATGGCCAGCACCGGCTTGCCGCCGAGATCATAGACAATCGTTGGCGACATGGTGCTGCGCGGCCGCTTGCCGGGACCGACCGCATTGGCGACCGGATGGCCTTCCGAAGTCGGCTGAAACGAGAAATCGGTCAGTTCGTTATTCAGCAGAAACCCCTGCGACATAAGTTTTGATCCGAAGGCACGTTCGATACTGGCGGTCATCGAGACGATATTGCCGAAGCGGTCACGGACCGTGAAATGGGTCGTCGACAGGCCCTGGGCACTGTCGGTATCGATGCCCCAGTTCCAAGCCGTTCGGCCGGGTCGGCCGGGTTTAGCCTCGGGCAAGCGTTTGCCCGGCGAGATCAGGCGCGCGCGCTCCGCCAGATAGGCGGGATCGATCAGGCCGGCAACCGGCACCGGGACGAAATCACCATCGGCGACATAAAGGGCGCGGTCGGCGAAGGCGAGGCGGCTGGCCTCGACGATCAGGTGCACGGCTTCGGCTGAATAGGGCGGCAGGGACGGCATGTCGAAGTGGCTCAGGATACCGAGAATTTGTGCGATCAGGATGCCGCCCGACGATGGCGGTCCCATGCCGCAGACCCGGTAAACCCGATAAAGGATGCACACCGGCTCGCGATTTTTGGCGCTGTAGCCGACAATATCCTCTGTCGTCATGGCGGCCGGATTGATGGTTGCGTTGGACACGGTCTTGGCGATGCCCTTGGCGATGTCACCGCTGTAAAAGGCAGCAGCACCCTTGTCGGCAACGGTGCGCAACAGCTTGGCCAGTGCCGGGTTTTTGAGGGTGTTGCCGGCCATCGGCGGGTTACCGCCGGGATAGAAGTAATCCCGTGTGCCGGGGATCTTCTGCATCTGCTCGTCACTGGCCAAAAGTCCGGCCAGCCTTGGCGTTACCGTAAAACCGTCTTCGGCAAGCCGGATGGCCGGCTGGAACAGTTCGGCCCATGGCATAATGCCGTGCGCGGCATGCGCCAGCGCCAGCATCCGGAGCAGGCCGGGGACACCGACAGCGCGTCCGCCGGTAGCGGCTTCGGGCCACGGCATGGGTTTGCCGGCGGCGTCCAGAAACATCTCGGGTGATGCCGAAGCGGGAGCGGTTTCGCGCCCGTCATAGGTTTCGAGCAGGCCTTTCGAAGCATCATGGTGCAAAAGGAATGCGCCGCCGCCGATCCCGGACGACTGCGGCTCAACCAGTGTCAGGACAAGCTCCGCCGCAATCGTTGCATCAACCGCACTGCCGCCCCGGGCCAGGATATCAAGGCCAGCCTCGGCGGCGAGTGGATGGGCGATGGTAATCATGTAGTTTTTTGCCGAACCCCGGCGATGGGCGTCGATGTCGATGCCGTCGTCACAGGCACTGAGCCCGAACACCAGAAGCATAAAAAAACTCAAACACAGAACACGCCGGTGCGGCATTGGTCATCCCCATTACAGAACACAGTCATGAAAATTAGATTGGTATGCGGGGTTGTCAAACCTCCGCTGGGCCGCAAAGCTTGGATACGCGAGAGTGCCACCGGTGTGGAGCGATACGAACGTGGAATGGGTGCACGATTATTTTGTGGTGATTTTGCTGGCGCTGTTCGGCGGCGTGCTTTTCTGGGCCTTCCGGCCAAGAAAGAAAAAGAAGAATCAATCTGTTATCGATACCTCTTCATTCAATGATGAAGCCTGAGGGCCATGACTTATCCACATGGCTTAAAATAAATACCCACAGAAAAACCCCCCGTAACGCCCTCAAGTCAAAAGAGATTTGAATTTGATCCCGATATTTCACTATTGTGCGCTGCAATAATTTCGGGATAGTTTCATCGCGGGAGTTGAAGACATTCAGGGGAGAGGAGCCGCCATCAAAATGGCGACCGAAAGACTACGTGCCGAGGATATACGTTCCCGCAAGGGTGCTGTACCGCTCGTCTGCCTGACGGCGTATGACACGCCGATGGCCAGGCGCGTCGACCGGCATTGCGATCTGGTTCTGGTCGGCGATTCCCTGGCGATGGTTGTTTATGGTCTGGAAACGACGCGTGGCGTCACCCTTGATATCATGATTGCGCATGGGCAGGCGGTAATGCGCGGCACGGAACGGGCCTGCGTGGTCATAGACCTGCCGCATGGCAGTTATGAAACCAGCCCGGCGCAGGGCGTAGCTTCCGCCCGGCGCGTGTTTGAAGCCACCGGATGCCAGGCGGTAAAACTTGAAGGCGGCGAGGAGATGGCTGAAACCGTTGCCGCCATCGTTGCCGCCGGGGTTCCGGTGCTGGGCCACATCGGTCTGCTGCCGCAGAAAGCCGAACATCGCGGCGGTTTTAAAATTCAGGGCAAGGATGATGCCGGTGCCCGGCAGGTTTATCGTGATGCTGCCGCGATCGAAGCTGCCGGCGCTTTCGCCATTGTCATTGAAGGCACCGTCGAGCCGGTGGCCCGTGAAGTGACCACGCGTGCCGGCGTGCCGATGATCGGCATCGGTGCATCGCCGGCCTGCGACGGACAAATTCTCGTCACGCAGGATATGGTTGGCTTGTTTGCCGACTTCACGCCTAAATTCGTCAAGCGCTATGGTGATGCCGGCGCGTTGATCGAAGAGGCGGTCGGCGCGTATGCCGACGAGGTGCGTGGCGGTCAGTTTCCGGGGCTGGAACATTGCTTCGGCGTACAACAGACAAAGGGCTGAACCGATGCAGATCGTAAGATCCGTTGCAGATATGCGGCAGATTGTCCGGGCTTGGCACGCCGCCGGAGAGCGGGTTGGTCTGGTGCCGACGATGGGGGCCCTGCATGACGGCCATATCTCTCTGGTGCGCAAGGCCAGTGAGTGTACGGACCGGCAGATCACCTCGATTTTTGTCAATCCGACGCAATTTTCGCCAAGCGAGGATTTCAACACCTATCCCCGCGACGAGGCCCGCGATCTTGCCATGCTGGAGCAGGCCGACGTGGATATGGTGTTTGCGCCGGATATGTCGGAAATGTACCGCGAAAATCATCGCACCAAGGTCGAAGTGCAGGGGCTCAGCCAGATGCTTGAAGGCGAATTCCGTCCGCACTTCTTTATCGGTGTTGCGACGATCTGCGCCAAGCTGCTGATCCAGACCATGACCGACGTCGCGATCTTCGGCGAAAAGGATTACCAGCAACTGTGCGTGGTGCGCGCCATGGCCCGTGATCTGGATTTACCGGTGGATATTCTGGGGGGCACAACGATCCGCGAAAGCGACGGCCTCGCGATGTCATCCAGAAACACCTACCTCAGCAATGTCGAACGGACACTGGCACCCAGATTGCACCAGGAAATCACCGGTGTTGCGCATCGGGTCACCGGTGGTGAACCGATCGAGGTTGCCTGCGCCGAAGCCACCAGCCAGTTGAGCGAAGCGGGCTTCAGCAGCGTCGATTATGTCGCCGTCAGGGATGCCGAAACGCTGGAGTTGCCGGCAGCCGGCCGGCCGATGCGCGTGCTTGCCGCCGCCTGGCTGGGCAAGACCCGGCTGATCGACAACATCGCAGTCTGAACGTCGCCTTTCAGTGCGCGAAGAAATGCATGCCGCCATCGACCGGGATCACCGCCCCGGTGATATAGCCGGCCAGCGGTGAAGCCAGAAACGCCACCAGTGGCGCAACGTCTGACGGGTCGCCGAAGTGCCCGGCGGGAATGTTTGTCTTGATGAAGGCGTCGCGGGATTCCTGTGTCGGGTAAAGCCGCTCAAGGATCTGTTCGCTGTTGATGCGTCCGGGCGGGATGCAATTGACGGTCACCCCGTCCTTTGCAACATCGCACGACAGCCCTTTGGACCACAGATGCAATGCGGCTTTTGCCGCTATTGCCGCGTTCATCGAGCGCGGTTCCATGGAGCCGGAAAAGCTGATGATGCGGCCCCATCGCTGCGCCCGCATCGCCGGCAGCACCGCCTGCGTCAGTCGGCGCACGGCGGTAAAGTTCAAGTCGAAGGCTTCGTCCCACGCCGCATCCTCGGCATCAATGGCGATCGGTTTCGAGGCGCCTGCGGCATTCACCAGAATATCCAGTGCCTGACCGCCCGCATGCACGGCTTCGGCAATGCGGGCAATCTCGGCCTTGTCGGTCAGATCGGCAGCGATGACCGCCGGACGCGGCTGACCCTCTGCGGCAATCGTATCGGCAATCGATTCCAGAAGGGCTGCACGTCGGGCGACCATGGTGACGCTGACCCCTTCAGCGGCCAGCGTTCGGGCGATCTCGGCACCGATGCCCGTACTGGCACCGGTGACGAGGGCCGTCTTGCCTTTGAGCATCAGATCCATGCGGCGTCGGTCCTCAGCGCTTCGGCGGCACGTCGAGGCGAACGACGATGCCTTCGAGGTCCGGTGACGGTGCCGGATAGAAATCCAGAACCTGCGGGTCGTGACCCGGCACGACGAGGTCCTGATTGGCCCCGGCGAGCGCGCGCAGCTTGTCATGGCCTTCCAGCATGTCGCCGATGTTGATGACGGTGCGGAACGGATTGTGATCCCACATATTATGATAAAGGTGCGATGCATCCGAGGCGACGACGACGCGGCCTCTGGCCGTTTCCACCGTCACCGACTGCATGCCGAGGGTATGCCCGCCGATATAGTGCAGCTTGATGCCGGGGAACAGGTCTGCGTCACCATCGTGGAAAACGACTCGCTCCTTGTAGACTTCGCGCACCATGCCGACGACGTGTTCGATATCGAACGAGTGGCGCAACGTCTTGTGCGCCATATAACGACCGGTGGCATATGCCATTTCCTTGTCCTGCAGATGGAAACGCGCCTTCGGGAACAGGTCGAAGTTGCCGACATGATCGTAGTGCAGGTGGGTGATGACGATGTCTTCGATGTCGGCGGCATTGGCGCCGACCAGTTTGAGAGATTCGGCCGGACAGCGGATCAGATCACGTCCGCGCTGCTTGGCGGCCGTAGCGTTGAAGCCGGTATCGATCAGCACCGTGCGGTTTTTGTTCTTCGCCACCCAGACGAAATAATCCAAAGGCATGTTGCCATGGTGTGGATCCGGATCGTCGATGAAATTGACGGTGGCGTCGCGGTCATGATGGGCATATTTGATGGCAAACAGTTCGTAGGTTTCAGTCATATTTTTGTTTCTCCCAAAGTTGGTCCCCTGCGGCGTCAGAGTTTGCCACCCCAATGGGGACTGCACCAGACCTTGCGTAAAAGGTTGCGGGGCGACTATTGTGGGACTGAAGAAAGAAGGGAATAAACGGATGGCATTCGAAGATCTCGACGCAGAAATTGCTTACCTGCTGGATGTGATGGAAGGCGAACTCGGAGATCTTCGGGAGATCGAGTTCCGGCTCCAACAGGTCATTTCGACGATGCGCGCCGAAGGCCTGCCGGTGCCGGAAGATCTCATAAATCTGGAAGCCAAGCTGGATCGCCTTTTACAGGGTAAATAACCGGCGATTGGCGGATTTATTCGGCGGCCTCGCTGATTGAAGGGCTCGCCGAAGGCGTCGCTTCTTTTTTATCGCTAGTGCCGGCTTGTTTGGCCCGGCCAGAGATCTCATCGAGATCGCCATGCACCCGCCCGCCTTCTTCAATCGCCAGCCGGCCATAGCGGATTTTACCGCTGACATCGCCGCTTGCGTGCACGATCAGCTTGTCGCGCGCCGTCAGTTCACCTTCGAAGCGCCCCTTGATGATGGCGGTGTCGATTTCGACGGTTCCCTTGTAGACGCCACTTTCGGAAATCTCGATGACGCGGGAATCCATTGAGGCTTCGACGTAACCTTCGACGACCAGGGTGTCACTCAGTTTGATGTTGGGGCCGACGGTGAGGCGGCTTTCGGACGGCTTCGTGCCAAGCTCCGGCTTATTCAATCCGGCCTCGGCGGCGGAATTCTGGAAGCCGCTGGCGTGGCCGCTGCCCGGAACGCCGGGTAGGGGGGCCGATGGGTTGCGTGCGGCCGGTTTGCTGGGGATCGGGTTTACGTCTTTCTGAAACAGCGCCATGGCGTGTCCTCCTGGTTGGGGCTAACGATAGCCGCCATTGATCTCAGGGGATTGCGGTCAGGCGTTGTTCAAAGCGTGACCATTTCAGGGCACGTCAGGCGGGCCTAATGATCGGACAACGGGCGGGCGTACTGCGGCTCGGTATCCCAGGGGAAAAATACCCAGACGTCCTGTTCGATGTCATGGACATACGTATCGACCAGATTGATCGCCTTGGGCTTGGCATAAACCGTGGCGAAGTGGGCGTTGGGCAGAATTTCCCGGGCCGCCTTCAGGGTCGTGCCGGTATCGACCAGATCGTCGATCAGCAACCAGCCTTTGCCGCCTTCGGCCATGGCGGCGTCGGGCTTCTTGAGGATTTTCAGGCGGCCCTTGACCTGTTCGTCATAGGTGGTGATGCACAGCGTATCGACGGTATGGATCGACATTTCGCGGGCGACGATGGCCGCCGGCACCAGACCACCGCGGGTCAGTGCGACGATGCCATGCCACGGCCCCTTGGGCAGCAGACGTCGGCAAAGGATGCGGGTATCGCGATGAACCTCGGCCCATGTGACGATATGGGTTTCAACATCATCGCGGAGCTGCGCCATTAACGGACGTACAGATGCACTTCGTTGTTGGCAGCTTGCTGCAGTGTTTTTGCCGAGACCGCAACGCGGTTTGGCGGCAGACCCATTTCAATCAGCGAGCGCATGACGGTTTCGGCATGCTGACGGGCCTTTTGCGAATTCAGTGCGATGCGGGCTGTGCCACCAGTTGTCGGGGCCACGGCGACCAGATCGAACATCGCATTGGGGCGGCGTTCAAGGGTCTTGGAGACGGCAGTGTACAGAGCCTGTTCATAAGGCACGTCGGCGCGGTCGAAGCGAATCACGACCAGCGGCGTCCGGCCGGCGGTCGATTGCGGCACGCCGGCGGCACTGGCCGAGCCGGAACCGGACAGCACGGCGCGGTTGACCAGCGAACCACCGAACAGCTCGCCGGATTTGATGCCGGCGGAAATCAGATTGAGATTGGCGCGCTCGGTCGTCACGTAGTTGGTCTGACGGCGCACGTCGGAGGTCAGTTCCTTGAGCAGGCGATCAATCAGCACCGCGGTGCGGTTGCCTTCGTCTTCAAGGATCGCCAGCTGGCGGTGATCTTCATCGACGGCCCCGGAAACCGAGAACGCGGCCCGGGCGGCTTCGGCCATGTAGGCAGACAGCGTCGAGTTGTTGGCGACCGCAGCCACCAGATTATTCATGTTGTCGATTTCCTGGGCGATCCGGTCGAGATCGGCCTGGGCGCTTTTGAACTGCTGCACCAGGATCGGGTTGCCCGGCGTGGTGCCGACCTGCAGACGCGAATTCACGGCCGCAATGGTGCCGTGGTACTGCTGCGAGTTCTTCACCAGATCGGTGCGCAAACGCTGCAGCTCTTCATTCTGCTGGGCGATGGAATTTTGCAGACGGGCCAGTTCTTCACGAAGCTGGACCACTTTTTCGCCGACGAAGGTGCCGGTCGGCTGGCCGGGTTTGACCCCTGGCGGAACGAATTGGGTCGCGCCGATCGGCGGCTGCCCGTTGCCGATAACCTGAACTTTAGGGTCACCAGTTGCGGCTGCGGGATCTGCAGCAGCTGCGGGTTGCTCAGGAGAGGCCGGCCAAAGCAGGTTGTCTCCATACGAACAGGCACCAAGCGATAACGCTGCGCCGACTACGAGAAATCGTAGTGAGGAAAAATCCGATATTCTCATCCCTGAAGACC